>JAAUYH010018267.1_pt1 | contig 18547 bp, 15 predicted proteins | sample 7278061 | NCBI WGS metagenome assembly JAAUYH01 (sample SAMN14350203, study PRJNA611818) | marine sediment metagenome | isolation source: surface marine sediment (0.6m) | place: French Polynesia: Moorea | collected 2018-08 | reverse complement strand
TTGTGATTGTCGATGTTACCGATAAAGCCAATCCAGCACTTATAACTCAGCTTCAGTATTCAAATATTGGCTACACACATCAAGGTTGGTTTACCGAAGATCAGCGATATTTTATTTTGGGTGATGAACTCGATGAGGTGAATATTGGTTTTAACTCCCGTACTCTAGTCTTTGATTTTAATGATCTGGATAATCCGGTATTACACACAGTTTATTCAGGGCCTACTACTGCGATCGATCACAATGGATATGTAGTGGGGGATAAATTTTATCTGGCCAATTACACGGCTGGTGTTCGGGTGCTCGACATCTCCGGAATAGATGCTCAAAATATTACGGAGGAAGGTTTTTTCGACACTTTTCCTGGGAATGACGTTGCCTCATTCGATGGGGTATGGAGCATATATCCATATTTTGATAGCGGCAATATTATTGTCAATGACATTAATTCGGGACTATTTGTTATCACCGCTTCCAACTGATGCTATGACCAAGAAAATAATTCTATTAATTCTGTGTTTGTTTGCGCTTTCTTGTTCAGATGATGATTCAATTTTGAACAATGAGGATCCCGGTATGAATACGGGATTCTCTGGTGAAATTGAATGGATACAAAATTTTGGGGGTTCGGGTTCTGAAAAGGCTCAGGGGATTATTAATACCTCAGACGGCGGTTTTGCTGTTTTAGGGTATTCAAATAGTACTGATGGTGAGTTAACGGGTAAATCCCTGGCCGTAAATGACTATTGGCTGCTAAAATTCGATTCAGACGGGAATTTGCAATGGAACAGGACCTACGGAGGTAGTAAAGATGATAGAGGTCAGGCTGTTATCCAAACAACTGATGGAGGTTATGCCATTGCAGGATATGCGATGAGCAGTGATGGTGACGGCAGTAATAATGAAGGCTTTCACGACCATTGGATAATTAAACTCAACCCAGCTGGCGATATTGAATGGGAGAGAAGTTTTGGATTTGCAGGCCATGATCACGCCTATGATCTAGTGGAATCTTCAGACGGCGGCTTCTTTTTTGGCGGCTTCCTGGATGTGGTAGCTTCAGGAGGAGCAGGAGGTACTGAAAAGGGAAGTTATCTAACCAGGCATGGTGTTGGTGAATTTTGGGGTACAAAAATTGATGAGGACGGCAATCTTCAATGGCGCCATTTTTTTGGGGGTACTAATAATGACAGGGCATATGGAGTGGTCAACTCATTTGACGGGGGCTATATTATGTCTGGATTCTCAGAGAGTGATGATACTGATATATCAAATACTAAAGGCAGTTATGATTTTTGGTTAGTGAAACTCGATGCCAACGGTAACCTTGCTTGGGAAAAGTCATTTGGAGGTTCGGGTATAGATGTATCCTACGATATTGAAAGAACAGACGATAATGCTTATGTAGTCGTTGGACATAGCTTCAGTACGGATAAGGACATTTCTTCTAATCACGGAGAATCTGATGTGTGGCTCATCAAGATAGACGAACAAGGGGATCTTTTATGGGAAAGAACTTATGGAGGATCTGCTTTTGATTCGGCAAACAGTGTGAAGCAAACCGCTGATGGCGGATTTCTTATTGCCGGGAATTCAAGGAGCTCTGATCAGGATGTCACTATAAATAATGGCGAGAACGATATTTGGATTGTCAAAACAGATTCGGAAGGTGTCTTGGAGTGGCAATCTTCTCTGGGCGGCACAGGAATTGATTTTGGGTATGACGCCATAGAACTAGGAGAGAATAACCTCATAATTGTAGGTGAGAGTGGCAGTTCTGACTTTAATCAACAAGAGCACAAAGGAGCCACTGACCTGGTGGTCGTCAAGTTCAGATAATCAAATGCTTGCACAATCTGGTTATCAATCATAGATAAACCCTATCTTTCCATACGTTATAATAATGTTAGGAAATGCGGTTAAACTGCACTTAAACCTTATATTTGTAAACTATTTAGAATAAATCCAAATTAATAATGATCAGAGTTTCTGACACAGCCAAGAAGAAGGTCATATCGTTAATGACCGAAGAAGGATTCGATGCATCCAAAGACTTCGTACGCGTTGGAGTAAAGAGTGGAGGCTGCAGCGGATTGTCTTATGAATTGAAATTTGATGAGCAAAAAGCAGAGACGGATAAGTTATTTGAGGATAATGCCGTTCGAATTATCGTAGATAAAAAAAGCTTTTTATATCTGGTGGGGACCACTTTGGAGTACTCAGGAGGTCTCAATGGCAAAGGCTTTGTCTTTAACAATCCAAATGCGCAACGCACATGTGGATGTGGCGAAAGTTTTTCGCTTTAGTAAAGTCTTCGGATAAACAAGGGGGTTTATGGGATACACGGAAGAAGAATTAAAAAAAGAGCTCGAAACTAAAGAATACGAGTACGGTTTCTATACCGATATCGAGTCCGATACCTTACCAAAGGGATTAAATGAGGACATCGTAATTGCTATATCCAAGAAAAAGGAAGAACCGGATTGGATGACCCAATGGCGCCTTCAGGCCTTCCGCGTATGGAAGGAAATGGAAGAACCCGAATGGGCTAACATACAATATAAAAAACCTGATTTCCAGGATATTTCCTATTACTCAGCACCCAATAGTAAGCCAAAGTACGACAGTTTGGATGAGGTTGATCCTGAACTATTGGACACCTTCAAAAAATTAGGTATTTCTATAGAGGAACAAAAAAAGCTCGCCGGTGTTGCCGTTGATATAGTGATGGACTCTGTCTCTGTTGCTACAACGTTTAAGAAAACCCTTGCAGAGAAGGGCATCATTTTTTGTTCGATCTCTGAAGCAATTCAGGAACATCCGGAATTAGTTCGGAAACATATTGGAACGGTAGTTCCTCAGAAAGATAACTTTTACGCCGCGCTGAACTCCGCGGTTTTTTCCGATGGATCTTTTTGTTACATCCCCAAAGGTGTTAAGTGTCCAATGGAATTGTCAACCTACTTCAGAATTAACCAGGCAGGCACAGGCCAGTTTGAACGCACTTTGGTTATTGCAGATGAGGGAAGTTACGTGAGCTATCTGGAAGGATGTACTGCTCCTTCCAGGGATGAAAACCAGCTTCACGCCGCGGTGGTTGAATTGATCGCGCTTGAGAACGCAGAGATCAAATATTCTACAGTGCAGAATTGGTTCCCAGGAGATAAAGAAGGCCATGGAGGCGTTTTTAACTTCGTAACCAAACGGGGCATCTGTGAGCGGAATGCCAAGATCTCCTGGACGCAGGTCGAGACTGGTTCAGCAATTACATGGAAATACCCTTCATGTATTCTCAAAGGTGATAATTCTATTGGTGAGTTTTATTCTATTGCGGTCACCAATAATTATCAGCAGGCAGATACCGGAACGAAAATGATTCACCTAGGGAAGAATACAAAAAGCACAATTATTTCAAAAGGTATTTCCGCGGGGAAATCACAAAACAGTTATCGGGGCTTGGTTCAGGTAAACAAACGTGCAGAGAATGCTCGAAATTTTTCGCAATGCGACTCATTGTTGATGGGTAACGATTGTGGTGCGCATACCTTTCCTTACATCGAAGCAAAGAACAGAACTGCCCAGGTAGAACACGAAGCTACCACAAGCAAAATTGGTGAAGATCAGATTTTTTATTGCAATCAGCGTGGTATAGACACCGAGAAAGCCATTGCTTTGATCGTAAATGGTTTCAGCAAGGAAGTACTGAACAAGCTGCCGATGGAATTTGCAGTTGAAGCGCAGAAGTTACTGGAAATAAGTCTTGAGGGATCTGTTGGATAGGGATGTGAAGAATACATTGAATTTGTTACTGCGTATTTAAAATAGAAAAATAAATGCTGAAAATAAAGAATTTACACGCCGGTGTAGAAGACAATGAAATACTGAATGGGATAGACCTTGAAGTCAACCCTGGGGAAGTACATGCCATAATGGGCCCGAACGGTTCTGGCAAAAGTACTCTGGCTGCAGTTATTGCCGGTAAGGAGGATTTTGAAATAACGGAGGGTAGCGTAGAGTTTGAAGGTGAAGATCTGGAAGATACTGCCACAGAGGAAAGGGCTCATAAAGGAATCTTTATGTCATTCCAATACCCGGTTGAAATCCCTGGTGTTACAGTAACTAATTTTATAAAGACAGCCATCAACGAATCGCGTAAAGCAAGAGGTCAGGACGAAATGTCGGCCAACAAGATGTTGAAGCTAATCCGGGAGAAGTCTGAACTATTGGATATAGATCGTAAATTTCTTTCGCGATCCCTGAATGAAGGATTTTCCGGAGGAGAGAAAAAAAGGAATGAGATCTTTCAGATGGCAATGCTTGAGCCTAAACTGGCCATTTTGGATGAGACCGATTCAGGCTTAGATATTGACGCTCTGCGCATAGTGGCTAACGGGGTAAATAAGCTACGCAATAAGAAAAATGCGGTTATAGTCATCACTCATTACCAAAGGTTATTGGACTACATAATCCCTGATTTCGTTCACGTATTACAAGAAGGCAAAATAGTGAAGTCCGGAACTAAAGAATTGGCATTGGAACTGGAAGAGAAAGGCTATGACTGGCTAAAGAACGAAGTAGTTACAGACTAATTATTGAGAATTAAAATGCGATCTAAGAAAATAGATAAGATGGACCTCAAGGAGAAATTAGTTTCTTCTTTCCTGGCATTTCAGAATAATGTAGATGTTGACCATCCTGTTCATGATATACGTTCCGAGGCCATTAAGAACTTCGAGACAAACGGATTTCCAAATAGAAAGCAGGAAGCCTGGAAATACACATCTCTCAACAGTTTACAGAAGGTAGATTTCAGCATTTTTCCGAAGAAGGTAAACGCCCTTGAATACAGGGATGTAAAACGATATTTTCTTCATGAGATGGACACTTATAAGATAGTGTTCATAGATGGGATCTACAGTTCATATCTGTCCGAAACCACTCATGAAGGCGTTGATATCTGCCTGATGAGCGCTGCTCTGACTAAGCCCATATATCAACCGATAATTGACCTGTATTTTAATAAGGTGGCTTCAATTGAAGACTCTCTAACGAGCCTAAATACTGCATTTAGCAGAGAAGGTGCATACATCTATATTCCCAAGAATAAAGCGCCTATCAAACCTGTTGAGATCATTCACTTCGCTACCGGTAACGAAGCGGCACTGATGCTTCAGCCCAGGAACCTGATCATTGCGGAAGAGAATGCCGAACTTCAGATCATTGAGCGACACCAGAGTCTTACATCAAACGATGTACTGACTAATTCGGTTACTGAGATCTTTGCGGCTAAGAACGCAATAGTGGATTATTACAAAGTTCAGAACGATAGCGATCGTGCATCCTTAATTGATAATACATTTATTTCTCAGAAACAGGGGAGCGCAGTACATGTCCATACATTTTCATTCGGCGGAAATATTACCCGCAATAATCTGAATTTTTATCAGCAGGGTGAGCGAATAGATTCTACTCTGAAGGGAGTGACAATACTCAATAAAAAACAGCATGTAGACCACCATACTCTGGTTCATCACAGGGAGCCTAATTGTGAGAGTCATCAGGATTACAAAGGTATTTACGGGCAGAATGCTACTGGCGTCTTTAACGGAAAGATCATTGTTGACCAAATAGCTCAAAAGACCAATGCTTTTCAGCAAAATAATAACATACTGATTAGTGATAAGGCTACGATTAATACAAAACCTCAATTAGAGATTTTCGCTGATGATGTAAAATGTTCCCATGGATGTACAATCGGACAGCTCGATGAAGAAGCATTGTTCTATCTAAAAACCAGAGGAATTCCTACTAAAGAAGCAGAAGCCTTACTGATGTATGCATTTGCCAATAACGTATTGGAGAGCGTGCGTATTCCGGAACTTAAATCCAGGATCAAAAAACTAATTGCGAATAAACTTGGTGTGCGATTGGGCTTCGATCTGTAAGCCAATCTGAAATTCATATAACTTCACCTCCATGATCCAAGCTACCCTAGATATAGCCAGCATCCGCAAAGAGTTTCCCATTCTTCAAAGGACGGTAAACGGTAAGCCCTTGGTATATCTGGATAATGCTGCAACTTCTCAGACGCCTAAGGCAGTGATAGATACCATTGTTGATTACTACTCCAACTACAATGCAAATATCCATAGGGGCGTACACTCCTTATCACAGGAGGCTACTGATGTTTACGAGAGGGCACGAATTAAGATTCAGCGCCATTTTAATGCGGCTCAGGCTTACGAGATCATTTTCACATCAGGGACTACACATGGGATAAACCTGGTAGCCAGTGGCTTTAGCACCATATTAAAAAAAGGCGATGAGGTATTGGTATCTGCTATGGAACACCATAGTAATATTGTGCCATGGCAAATGCTATGTGAAAAAACAGGTGCTAAACTTGTGGTCTTTCCCATGAGTGAGTCTGGAGAACTCTTGATGGACCGGTATGATCGTCTTCTCAATGAGAATACCAAATTGGTGTTTTGCAACCACGTTTCAAATGCGTTGGGGACAGTGAATCCGATAAAAGAAATTATTGATAAGGCGCATGATATGGGAGCTGCAGTATTGATCGATGGTGCACAAGCAGCAGCACATATTGTGGCCGATGTCCAGGCACTTGATGTTGATTTCTATACAGCTTCAGGCCATAAGATGTGTGGACCTACTGGTATCGGAATACTATATGGCAAGGAAGAGTGGTTGAGAAAGCTGCCACCATATCAGGGAGGAGGCGAAATGATCGCTGAGGTGACCTTTGAAAAATCCACTTATGCTGATCTTCCGCATAAATTTGAGGCAGGAACACCCAATATATGTGGTGGAATTGCATTTGGAGCAGCTGTAGATTATCTAAACTCTTTAGGTTTTGAGGCAATCGCACAATACGAAAATGAGCTTCTAAAATATGCTACGGATCAATTGCTAAGCATAGAGGGACTTAAGATATATGGTACTGCCAAGGAAAAAACATCAGTTATTTCCTTTAATGTGGAGGGTATTCATCCCTACGATATAGGCACTATCTTGGATAAGTTGGGCATCGCAGTAAGAACAGGTCACCATTGTGCACAGCCGGTGATGGACTTTTTTGAGATTCCAGGGACTGTGAGAGCCAGTTTTAGCTTTTACAATACAAAAGAAGAGGTAGACCTTCTGGTTGAAAGTATTATAAAAGCAGTACAGATGCTCTCATGATTCATGAGTGTTATGATTTTCCCAAAGCGTTGAAATCCATGCATACTTATCGTATTTTTACCGAAAACACGCTTATGACAATTGATGAAATCCAGGAAGAAATTGTCGATGAATTTTCTATGTTCGATGATTGGATGCAGCGTTATGAATACATGATCGAATTGGGTAAATCCCTGCCACTCATCGAAGAACAATATAAAACCGAGGACAATATTATAAAAGGTTGCCAGAGCAAGGTTTGGGTACATGCGGAACTGGAAGGCGATAAATTGGTGTTTACGGCAGACAGTGATGCCATTATCACCAAGGGAATTATAGCCATTTTAATCCGTGCTTTTAGCAACCAGAAACCACAGGATATTATAGATGCGAAAACTGATTTTATAGATGATATCGGTCTTAAAGAGCATCTATCACCAACAAGGGCAAACGGTCTGGTCAGTATGATAAAACAGCTTAAACTATACGCTGTGGCGTATCAAACACAGTTAAATTAAGCTTCTCTGGTTAGTAATCAGATACAATTTGAGCAATGAGCAACGATACCTCATCAGTGAACAGCAACGAACTGGGCGAAAAGATCGTCAGAGTACTGAAAACAATCTACGATCCGGAGATACCGGTAGACATATATGAACTCGGATTGATTTATGATGTCTTTGTCAACCAGGACAGGGATGTTAAGATACTGATGACCCTTACATCACCCAATTGCCCGGTTGCAGAGACATTACCAGTAGAGGTGGAGGAAAAAGTTAAGTCACTGGATCTTGTTAAGGATGCATTTGTTGAAATAACATTTGATCCTCCCTGGTCGCAGGAACTGATGAGTGAGGAGGCCAAACTCGAGTTGGGATTGTTATAATGGAAAGTTGAAAGTTGAAAGTGAAAAGTGATGCGTCAGAAGTCGGAGGTCGGAAGTCAGAGGTCAGAAGTTACCTGAAAGCATACTTCTGTCTTCGGACAGCGGTCTTCCGACCCAATTTATACCATTAGGCCTTATGTCCGAAATAGTAAATCGCGTAGCACAAAGTAGTCTGGTTACCCTCGACCTTGAGGAATACTATCCGGAAGGTGAGCGTGTATTGCTCGACATAAGTCCGTGGTTGTTAGAGGGTATTATCCTTAAAGAAAAAGAATTCAGACAACAAGTAACTGATCACAATTGGTCTGCATATAAGAATTGTTACGTAGCTATTACGTGTTCAACAGATGCTATTATACCAGCCTGGGCGTTTATGTTGATAACTTCAAAATTACAGCCCTATGCCAGGCAAATTGTGCAGGGAAATCTGATTGATCTCGAGACGCGAATCTTCACGGAGATCATAGAGCAATTAGACCTCTCAAAATTTAAGGATAAACCTGTGATAATCAAGGGATGTAGTAATAAACCCGTACCACCTAATGCCTATGTATGGGCCACCGAAAGAATACAGTCCGTAGCCAAGAGCGTCATGTATGGAGAAGCCTGTTCTTCCGTCCCTCTTTACAAGAGGAAATAATGTTAACAAACCCCGCATTTATTAACAATCCTTACATTTGCTGTTCATAACACAGTAAATAACCACCGAAATGAAGAACCTGATAATCCTCTTGATCTTGTCCTTTATGCCTGCCATTCTTTGTTCGCAAACTGAAGAGGAGCTCAAAGCTGAACAGGCTACCAAAAAAGATTCCATCGCTGCCATTCAGGGAAGAGTTGACGCTCTTCAATCGCAGATAGATGCATTGCCAGGGTGGAAACTTGGCGCATTAGGTACAATTGGATTCGATATATCAGAATTCAATAACTGGTATGCACAGGGGATTCCGAACAACTCCTCAGGAAACATTGGTTTTACTGTTAATTCTTATGCAAACCTTCAGCAAGAGAAATTTTTTTGGAGGAATTCCCTAAATATGAATTTCAAATGGGTAAAACTAGACGATGAAGATGATCCTAATGACGATTCAGGTTTCAGGACCACCACGGATGTCTTTAATTTATCCACACTGTATGGGCGCAAGCTATCGGAAAAATTTGCTATTTCAGGACTGGCCGAATTTCGTACTACTATTATTAATAATTTTAATGATCCCGGTTATCTCGATCTTGGTGTGGGGGCTACCTGGACACCGGTAACAGACCTGATAGTGGTTGTTCACCCTTTTAACTACAACTTTGTATTTAGTGATCTGGATACCATTTTTGAGTCCTCAGGTGGTGCAAAGATTGTCGCAGATTATATCAAAAACCTGGGGAATGTAAAATTCAAGACCAATCTTTCCGCTTTTATGAGCTATGAGAGTGGTGATCTGAACAACTGGACCTGGACCAATACATTTTCGTATACTTTCTGGAAAGGAATTGGTGTAGGTTTTGATTTTGGATTAAGAGACAACAAACAGGAAGCACTCAACTACGAGATTAATACCCTGGGCAATACCGGTGCAACGTTCGATAACATTGATAACGATCTTCAAACTTATTGGACTTTTGGATTGAGTTATTCTTTTTAATAATATAGTAGATATTGAAAATTATGCCCCACCGATCTGTGGGGCTTTTTTGTTTTCCTACCCAAAGTTGGAAATAACCTCTTAATATTTGGAACTGCTGTATTAGTTTCTACACGGAGAGGTGTTTTAGTTTTATGCATTCGAAATACCCTATAATTGGGTAACTTGTATAGCTTATACTTTGGTTATGAAACATTGGGCATTTATATTCTTTATTGTCTCGATTTACTCCTTGGCCCAAACTGAGACAACAAACCCAAGTACAAACAGCGAATTAGGAATTCCATACATGCAACACTACGAGCCAAAAGAATATGGGGCTCGACCTGATAACCAGGCGATAGTACAGGGGGATAATGGACTCATGTATTTCGGAAATAGTAATGGTGTACTGGAATATGATGGTATAAACTGGCGAATGATTCATCTGCCAAACAGGAGCCTTATTAAGACTTTAGTCAGGGATGAACAAGGAACGATATTTGTTGGCGGGTTTAATGAACTTGGGTATTTACAACCAGACTCACTTGGTTTCACTGTCTATCACTCTCTAAAATCCGAGTTAGACTTATCACATCATAATTTTAATTATTTGCGCAACAGCTTTATTGTTGGCAAGGCTGTTTATTTTCAATCAGGCAAGCATTTATTTCGCTGGTTAAATGGGGCATTTAAGATTTGGTCTCCAGAGACGGAAATTCTCTTTTCTACAGTAGTTGATGGAAACGTATTTGTTCAACTAAAGGACAAGGGGTTATATAAACTGGTAAACGATGAACTACAATTTTATAAGCGGATTGACAACAGAATTACTTCACTCTTTCGCCTTGATGATCAAAGAGTTTTACTCTCAACAATTGAGTCCGGTCTTTATGCGATTGAGGGCAGTAAGATTACCCCATATCCTACTGAGGTTGATGAATACCTCAAAAAAAACCTAATTCGACATTGTCGGCTAATGCCGAACGGATGGCTTACACTAGGAACTAACAGAGGCGGCTTAGTAGTAATCGATAAGGATGGCTCGTTTATAAATATTCTGGATAAATCAGCAGGCTTACTGAACAATGATATACTAGCCCAATATTTGGATCATCAAGGAGGCCTTTGGCTTGGACTTAATCATGGAATTGCCCGAATTGAATTACTTTCTCCCTATTCCATTTTTGATGAACGCTTAGGAGTTACTGGATTTATCAATAACATAGTTAGGTATAAAGGCCAACTCTATGCCGGGAGTATTGATGGACTTCTACGACTAAATAAAGCTGGGAATCAGCAACCAGCATCATTTGTAAATCTAAAAGGTAGTGAAGCAACCTTTTATCTGGCGGTTATAGACGAAAAACTGTTTACAGCTACATTCAAGGGATCAGTAATTTACAAAGAAGGGGAATTTAAAAAATTGACTTCTTATTCATCCGGTGCATTACTACAATCTAGGAAGGACCCTTCGATAATTTATGTAGGTCTGATTGATGGTCTCGGCTTGTTAAAAAAACAGGATGGGAGTTGGATAGATTATGGTAAAATTGAGGGTATTGAAGACGATATCCGCGAATTTGCTGAATTAGAAGATGGCAAGCTTTGGATGGAATCCCAAATAGATGGTGTTTGGCTGGTAGATTTCTATGCCACTGATAGCTTCAATATAAACGCAGCTGAAATCAGAAGATTTCAGGCAAATAAAGAATTACCGCAAGGGTGGCTCTTTCTTCACTATATACGAGGGGAAGCACTTTTTGAAATTCAGGGGGTAATTTACAAATACAAGGGTGAACTTGATTCCATAATGCCGTATAAAGACTTTGGTGTTCCCTTCGGATTTAAAAGCGACATCGTTCCTAAGCTAGAAGATGAAAAAGGAAATATCTGGATGTCTGCGCACCTGGAAGGAATGGAAGAGGGTGATAAACAGAGAACGGTATCCATGCTGAAAACTGATGGGTCTTATGAAGTAATGCACATCAATGATAATAGAATTACTCATTCGGTAAAGAAGGCCCTATATCCTGAAGATGCAGGGATTCTCTGGTATGGTGGTCCGGATGGTATTATAAGACAGGATCTGAATTTGAGTGTTCCTCATATCGAAAATTTTAAAGCGTTGATCAGAAAAATATCAATTGATGGAGATTCTATCATTTATGGTGGCAGTCAAGATGAAAATGAATCACTTCAATTACAATTCGCTAACAATACTATTCGATTTGAATATGCGGCGCCAAGCTATGATGAAATCTCACGTAATCAATACCAGTACTTTCTGGAAGGTTATGATGAGGATTGGTCTGACTGGACAGATGAAACCAAGAAAGACTATACTCAAATTCCTGAAGGGGAGTATACTTTTAAGATTCGTTCAAAAAATATATATCAACAATTCAGCAGCGAGAACTTTATCGATATTAAAATTTCCCCTCCTTGGTTCAGAAGTTGGTGGGCATACGTGATATACATTGGCCTGTTCATTCTTTCAATATTTGTACTCTTAAATTGGCGATCCCGGCAGCTAAAGGCCAAGAACGAAATGCTGGAAACTATTGTTGCAACAAGAACTGCGGAAGTTCAACATCAGGCAAATCAACTAAAAATACAGGCTGAAAAATTATTGGAATTGGATCGTGCTAAATCGAGATTTTTTGCGAATATATCCCATGAATTCCGTACCCCATTGACTTTGATCAAAGGCCCGATTGAACAGTTGGAGCATAATTTTGATGAGAAATTAAGTATGGAAAATGTAAAAATGATTCGCAGAAGTGCGAATCGGGTTCTCAATATGGTAAACCAATTGCTGGATCTTTCCAGGTTAGACGAGGGAAATTTGAAATTATCCCCTACCGAGGGCGATGTCTACCGCTGTCTTCGTGCTGCTTGCTCTTCTTTTAACTCGCACGCCGCACAACGTAACATTGACTATAAAGTGCTAATTCCCCAAGAAATACTTTGGACCGCTTTTGACAGGGATAAGCTCGAAAACATTGTTTACAATCTTTTAATTAATGCCTTCAAATTTAGTGTAAGTGGTTCTACGATCATGTTTATAGCTTCTTACGATGAATCTCTGCTTCAAATTCTTGTATCTGATTCCGGTAAGGGCATCCCAAAAGAAAAGCTTCCCTTTATTTTTGACCGTTTCTATCAGGTTGATGACAGTAATACCCGAGAACAAGAGGGGTCAGGTATTGGCCTCTCATTGTCTAAAGACCTTGTGGAACTAATGGGAGGGAGCATTACTGTTGATAGTACTATAAATATAGGAACTGAATTTACGATCCAAATACCACTTCAGGAAATAAGAACAGGCAAAGAATTACAAGACATAGATAATACCATCCTCCATGATCAAGTTAAAATACTTGATGATATCAGCATTGAGAAGGAAGATCTTAGAGAAGTCCCGAGCATTTTAATGGTGGAAGACAATGCAGATATGCGACACTTCATAAAGGAACAATTGATTTCCTCCTATAAGGTAATAGAAGCTACCAATGGAGAAATTGGATTTAAGAAGTCCGTTTCGCTCCAGCCAGACCTCATAATTACAGACCTCATGATGCCCAAAATGGATGGGATCGAACTCTGCAGGAGGTTAAAGACTAACTTGGAGACAAGTCATATTCCGGTAATTATGTTAACCGCTAAAGCCGGAATTGAGAACAAGATTGAGGGACTGGAAACAGGGGCGGATGACTACCTTACCAAACCTTTTGATTCAAAGGAATTATTAGCACGAAGTAACAATCTTATTAAACAGCGTAAGAGCCTTAGGGAATTATTTTCCCGGAGCGAAGTAAATATTGAACCAAGAAGGGTTACAGTCAATTCCATCGATCAAAAATTCCTGGAAAGTTTGATCGATCTTCTTGAATCAAATTTTTCCGATCCTGATTTTGGAGTGCCCCAAATACAAGAGAACCTTGCTATGAGTAAAACACAACTTCACAGAAAGGTTAAAGCACTTACCAATGAACCACCGGGAGAGCTATTGAGAAACTATCGATTAAAACACGCTGCGCAATTACTTTCTCAAAAAGCAGATAGTGTTACACAAATAGCTTATATGGTAGGATTCAATAATCTGTCCTATTTCGCAAAGTGCTTTAAAGGCCGATACGGCATGGCTCCTTCACTTTATAACAAATAATTGAGGTTGTCCCTTAGCCAATTTAGTATTGGAACCTCTATGTTAGGATCTGGAACTCAATTGCTAGTGGATACTTAGATACTCCAATAGTTTTGAATTGAAGTTAATGATGAACCATCATCCCACTCAAAATGAGTATTAATCTAAAATTCAAAACAATGAAAACAAGACAAAAAATTTGGGGTGTTTTGGGATACGTGAAACCCCTTAACCGTGAAGAAATTTGGAATCAATTACTATTATTAGGTATATGCATTTTTCTGACTTTTGGATGTGCCAGTGATGATAATACTATTGATCTGGGACCTCCACAGTCGTCATCAACCGGAAGTAAAATTAATGGGAGTGTTAAGGATGCTTTGGGAAATGCTTATCCGGATACAAGTATTGAAATTTCCGGTGGAGCGGATAATCAGGAAAGAAAAACAGGATCAAATGGCGAATATTCATTTAACACGAAAGGTACAGGTTTATATCAGGTAGATTTGACCCTTCCTCTTAAATCCAATCTAACGACGGCTACCCCCGTTTTTGTAGATGTAAAGGACTCGGCTACTGAAACAGTCAATTTTGTAATTGAGCCTGAACCGGTTGATGCCGACCTGATTGTTGGCAATGTCGATATTCTGGGAGAATTAAAAAATGCCAGCGGCAGTGCCCCTTCAGGTTCAGAAATGATATATGCAGCTAATGTCTGGGACCCACCATTTGGTCAATTAACAGCTGTATTGGCCCCGGATGGTCATCATTTTAATCTAACAGAGTGGAAGCAAGCTAATGGTGAACTTAATGTGAACTGCAATGGTAATAAGGCCAATGTAGAAATTAATATGCAGGGACTGATCCCAGATGGCACCTATACCTTTTGGCTTAATTTTCTCAACAAAAAGAAAAGCGTAGGACAGATAGTAAACTTTCAGTCTGATGTTGTAGGCGTACAACCTTTGGGTGCAAGCTCAGGAATTGAGAATGTAGCCATTGCGGACAATGAAGGAAGTATCAATGTGAGTATTCAGCACGATTCATGTATTCTCACCAAAGAGACGGGCCTGGTTATGGTGGTTATTTACCATATAAACGGAAACACTTTTGGATCGGCACATATTCCCGATGCCGAGGAGATCAGTCAATTGTTATTCTATTTTCAATAAGTAACCTTCAATTTCTAAACCAAGTATCATGAGAGCATTAAACACGATAATTTTTTGCGTAATATCTTTAATCATCATTTCATGTTCAAAAGATGACCCCGAGGATACAGTCCTTAATGAGGAAGGGTTCGAGTTTGATATTTCGGGTGACATTGAGAAAACGATCAAAGGGTCAAAAGCATATTTTGCCAACAGTACTTCCCCAGATATTTTTGGAGAAGATCTAAATACGATCACCTTTTCCGCCGTCGATGATGAAGGCAATGGACAAGTCTCTTTTGGAATTACGACCTATGATCTTATAACAAAAGGCACATACCCTATTGAGTTCAGAATTGCTCCTGAGGCTTACAACGGTTTTGCAAATTATACTGAAAAATCGGTTAATAGCCCTATATTCGGACCTATTGGCGGGAGTATTAAACTGAAGACTGTTGAAGCGACCTCTGTAACCGGGTCGCTGGATGCAAGTTGCCAGGATATGGTTTCCGGCGATATTATATTCATTAAAGGAAACTTTACCGCTACCAGACAATGAGGCTTATGATGGACAACGAAAAAAGCCCTGAATTTCAGGGCTTTTTCTAAGCAGGTTTGTAAAATTTGGTTAGGTATGTAAGATTTTTAAGTTTGGTGCCTGTTTGGGGAAAAAAGGCTCTGTAATTTTGGCTCTAGCTGATTTGGGGTCGGAACTATCACTTAATTACAATGTAAAGATACCACCACACTTCTGACCGACTAAATTTTTGTTGTCAACCAGGCCTATGCTGTTGTGAAAAATATCAAGCGTATTGAATCATCGATGAATGACACATAGTTATACCTCAGGTGACTGGAATTCGTCCAGGTTTTCCGGGTAAAGGAAATTATTATAAGGGAATCTGGTGATATGAATGGTTCTAACGGCATTGTAGACCTTCTTTTTAAACTCCATTAGATTCTCCTTATTTAGAGCAGAGATAAAAACCACATCAGTCTCCATGCGCTGCATCCAGGTCCTCTTCCAGTCTTCTATGGTAAAATGCCTGGATGTTCTCACTGTGACTAAATCATCGTCATCTATCATTTCTTGCTCGTACAGGTCTATCTTATTAAACACCATGATGGTCTTCTTGTCCTGACAACCAATATCCTTGAGAATTTCTTTCACAGATCGTATGTGGTCTTCAAAATTAGGATGTGATATGTCAACAATATGTAATAAGAGATCGGCCTCTCTTACTTCATCTAGCGTGCTTTTGAAGCTTTCAACCAATTGGGTAGGTAATTTGCGAATAAATCCTACCGTATCGCTCAGTAGAAAGGGAAGATTGCCCAATACAACTTTTCGTACCGTGGTGTCCAGTGTGGCGAACAATTTGTTCTCGGCGAATACGGCACTTTTGCTTATAACATTCATCAGGGTAGATTTTCCCACATTGGTATAACCCACTAGGGCAACCCTTACCAGGGATCCACGGCCACTGCGTTGAGTCCCCATTTGCTTGTCGATCTTGGAAATTTTTTCCTTTAAAAGTGCTATCCTGTCACGTACAATACGCCTGTCCGTTTCTATCTCCCTCTCACCGGGCCCTCTCATTCCGATACCTCCGCGCTGTCTTTCGAGGTGCGTCCATAAGCCTGCCAGTCTGGGGAGCAAATACTCGTATTGAGCCAATTCTACCTGGGTCCGTGCATAGCTCGTCTTTGCTCTTTGGGCAAATATGTCCAGAATCAGGCCTGTACGGTCCAGGATCTTGCAACGAAGTTGTTTTTCGATATTTCTTTGCTGTACAGGGGAAAGCTCGTCGTCAAAGATAACGCTGCCTATTTCGTTTTCTTTGACAAATTCTTCAACCTCCACCATTTTACCACTACCGATATAAGTCTTGGGATTGGGCACGTTGATGCGTTGAATAAATCGCTTAACCACCTCTCCTCCGGCGGTATAGGTGAGAAATTCAAGTTCATCGAGATATTCTTCCACCTTAGTGGCATCCTGGTTCTTATGGATTACGCCAATGAGAACTGCCTTTTCGTGATCATTCTTCTTTATCTCCAGCATGTTTCAATCTAAAATGCAAAGCTAATCAATCCTATAGAAAGGTCCTTTTTGTACATTTACATTTCAACGATTTCAAAAATGCCTCTTGCCTTTTTTAAAAAGAAAAAGAAGAAAAATAGCAAAGATCTCTTCACAGTAGCTTTTTACAATCTGGAAAACTTGTTTGATACAAAGGATGATCCCTATACATTGGACGACGATTTCACGCCTGAAGGGCCAAAGAAATGGTCTAAAAAGAGGTATAAGAAGAAAAAAGCAAAACTCGCAAGAACTATTTCGGCAATAGGACGTCAAAATTCAGGTCGCGGCCCCGTTCTAATAGGCGTGGCGGAAGTGGAAAACAACAAAGTTATAAGCGAATTACTTCAAACATCTCCTTTGAAACAGGGTTCATACGATTTTGTTCATTTTGATTCGCCAGACGAACGCGGGATAGATACCGCCTTGCTATATGACCGCAGATTTTTTACACCGATCCTCACCGAGACCTTAGAACTACATATTGAAAATGCTGATGGAGAAAGAGATACAACCAGAGATATCCTTTATGTAAAGGGAAGCTTAAATGATGAGGAGGTTCACGTTTTTGTCAATCACTGGCCTTCAAGGCGTGCCGGCGAAGATCTTACCGAACATAAACGGATAAAAGCCGCAAATAGAATTGTATCATATATGGTGGATCTGGAGGAAAAACACCAGAATCCTAATTACATTGTAATGGGCGACTTCAATGATGGTCCACATGCCAAAAGCATCAAGTATTTGGTGGAAGAAAAGGATCTATACAACCCCATGGAGAAATTATTAACACCTGAGCGCGGTAGTGCAAACTACAAACGTAGCTGGTCTTTATTCGATCAGATTATTGTATCGCACAGTTTCTTTAATTACGAGAAGGGAACTCATTGTTTCGCGCATGCAAATATCTTTGATGAATACTTTCTAACAGAATGGAAGGGTAAATACAGGGGAAATCCTTTCAGAACATATGTAGGACGCAAATACAAAGGCGGCTATAGTGATCATTTCCCGGTCTTTATCCAATTAAAGTATAATGATTGAGTTAGCGAATAAAAACGAGAAATAGGAGAATTAAGGTACTTTCTTTACCTCTGTATCCTTTAATAGCGCTTCATTTCTCAATTTTAGAAAGACCTGGGCCAACGTGAACACATCTAATTCACAATAATTTACGATACGGTCCAAATCTTTTTCCTGATAGAATACGTATCGTACCATGCTGCCATCCATGTCTTCTTTGGGCGAAGGAATACCTAGGATATTAGCCAGCAGTTTCAAGGAAGTATAGTGCTTGTAATCTCCGAATTTCCAGAGTTCCATCGTATCCAAATGAGGTACTTCCCATGGCTTTTTACCAAAAAGATCCAATTTATAAGGAAGTGAGATTCCATTAATTAACATTCTGCGGGCAATGTAAGGAAAATCGAATTCCTTTCCATTGTGAGCACAAAGCAAATTCTTAGGTTTGCTGAAATG
>JAAUYH010212955.1_pt1 | contig 18552 bp, 18 predicted proteins | sample 7278061 | NCBI WGS metagenome assembly JAAUYH01 (sample SAMN14350203, study PRJNA611818) | marine sediment metagenome | isolation source: surface marine sediment (0.6m) | place: French Polynesia: Moorea | collected 2018-08 | reverse complement strand
CGCAACTGGCCGCGAAATTTCCGGGCGACGTATCGCTCTTCGACATCGACCCCGACCTTGCGGCGCGTGTCGCCAGCCAGACCGGCGCGAAGGCCGCTCCCAGCATCGCGGATCTTGCCGGGGCGTCCGACGTATTGCTCAGTTGCGTCCCCAACAACGACAGCATTGCCCAAGTCTATCTCGAACCAGGCGGCGTCGCCTCCGCCATCGGTGCCGGTGCCATCACCATCGATTGTTCGACCGTGGGTCCGGACATCACCCGCAAGGTCCATGCGCACCTGAAATCAATGGGTGTCAGTCATCTCGACGCCTCTATGCTCGGTTCGGTCAAACAGGCGAACGAAGGCACGATCAGCTTCGTCGTCGGCGGCGAGGAAGAGGCCTTCAACCGAGCGAGACCCGTCCTCGAAGCCTGTGGACAGATGATCCGCCATTGCGGACCGTCAGGCGCGGGAAACCACATGAAACTGATCCACCAGACGCTGGTCGCGGGCCATGCGGTGGCCGTTGCCGAGGCCATGGGCATGTGCCTGGAGACCGGCGCGGATATCGAAACCTTCTATGACATCGTGACAGGCGGCACCGGCTTTGCCTATTCGCGCTACTTCGAAAACCGCGTGCCCCGGATGCGCGACGGCGATTTCTCTCCGCTGTTTTTCCTGAAATTCCTTCTGAAAGACATCCGCCTGGCGGGCGAAATGGTCGATGACAAGGCAAAGTACCCGGCCTATTCCGCCATCTTGGAAAGCTTTGAACAGGGCGTGGACGCGGGATGGGGAGACGAGGACTTCTCTGCCGTCATGCACCTTGTCGAAAAGCGCTTGGGCAAATCGATCAAGCGATAACGCCTGCGACGGGCGACCGGGAAATGCGTCATTTTCCGTTACGATTTCTGTCTCAGAAATCGTCCCCCGCCAGTTTCGGGCGATTGATCGCAATCCAGCCAAGGCTGATGATCAGCGGCCCAGTATTCGCCGCGCCGCTCTCCACCATGGCCATCGCCTCATCGAACGGAATGACATGGGCCATGATGTCCTCGGCCTCGTCCGCCAGCCCGCCCACACCTTTGTCGCGCCCGCTCAGGTCTGCTGTGGCGACATAGCTGTAAAGAAACTCACTATAGGCCCCGGGCGAGGGATAATACCGCCCCGCGAAATGCAAGTCGCGCGCCTTAACGCCGGTTTCCTCGAACAGCTCCCGCCGAGCGGTTTCTTCCGGCGCCTCTCCCGGGTCGATGCGCCCCGCGGCGGGTTCCAGCGTCCAGGGGTTCGGATCGCCCCGCACCATGGCCCCATGCCGGAACTGCCGAACCACCAGCACCGCATCCAGCGCCGGATCATAGGGCAATACCGTAACGGCATCGCCGCTCAAAAAGCTTGCGCGCTTCACCACCGGTGACATCTTCCCGTCAAAGGTCGGAAACGAAACCCAGTCCTCCCGGACCGAGAAATAGTCCGTATACGGCCGCTTCGTCGCCTGCACCGCCGTCGTCCGGTCCGACAGGTCAGGCTGCAGGGCCGGGGTCGGCGTTTCTTCTGCGCGCAGCCGTGACGCGGCCCGCATGCGGATCTGCGGAAAGGTCCGCGCCGCCTCGGCAGCAGTGTGGGTAGGCATCAGCGCCATGTACTCTCTGGCGGCCAGACGGCTCAGCGCCCCATGCACCGCCTGCCAATCGGCAAGCGACCAATCTCCCCCCGTTCGCCAGCTGTCGTCCGCCGGCACATAAACCAGCGCCTCGACCGACTGCCCCTCGACCATGACCTGCCGTGTCGTGACTTCATAGCCGAACCCAAGCTCATAGAAGTTCAGGCGATCGAGCACCTCGCCATCGACGACCACAACGGCACCCGCAGCTGTTTGCTCCGGCGTCGGCACCAGAATGGGAAATGTCTCGCCCTCTACGAGGCACACCCGCGCATCGGGCAGGACTGCAGGGACCGATTGAAACGGCACACCGGCCACGATCTCGAACAGATCAGGGTCCAGCAGTGTTCCGAACAGAAAGAGCCGGTTGGTCAAGTCCAGCGGCGGGCGAAATACTCGGTCAGCCAAGACACGAAGATAACACCCACTGCGGCGGGAATGATGACCTCCTGCACGGCGGCAAGCTTGGCATAATCTACATATAGGGTTGCCATTTCCTGCAGCGCTTCGCTTGGTCCGTCATAGTAAAGCCGGATCGAGCGCTTGAGCATCTCGTGCCCCGACCAGACCAGCAGGCACCAGAAAATGATGGCTGCCATCGTCGTGAACCCGTATCCGAACGATTGGCGATATGTTACGCCCGCGCCTTTGCCCATCACCTTCCAGCCCATGATCGCGCCGACGAATGCGTTGACTTGTGACAAGCTGCCAACGTTCGTGCCCTCCGGCAGAAGCGGTTTGATCAAATCAGAAATGAAATAGGCCAACGCGGCGAATGCCAGCGCGCCGATGAGCTTTGCACCAGTGGGCATGTGGGTCCTATCCCGGTTTCGTGACCGTTATTTGCGTCACGTCAATACAACCGGAATGAAACCCCGCCGCGCAAGAAGTTAGATAAAAATTCCACATTCTTCTGAAGCGACCGTCGAATCCAAGCAACGCCACATCGTCCCAACGCTGGTTGAAAGTGTCGTGCCAGCGGCGCAGCGTCTGACTATAGCTTTCGCCGAATTCGATGGATTTCATCACGTTCAGACCGGCGCGCTCGATTTCCTTGCGAAGCACGCTGGGGGATGGCAGCATACCGCCCGGAAAAATGTATTTCTGTATGAAATCCACAGACTTACGGTAAATTTCGAAGCGCGCGTCCTCGACCGTGATGATCTGCAGGGTCGCGTTCTTTCCGGGTTTCAGCCGTTCGCGAAGGGTGTCGAAATAGACCGGCCAATACCGCTCGCCCACGGCCTCGAACATCTCGATCGAGGCGATGCCATCATAGGTGCCCTGCTCGTCGCGATAGTCCTGCAGCTTGATGTCGACCTTGTCTGCTAGACCGGCGCGATTGATGCGCTCACGTGCATAATCGTACTGCTCTCGGCTGATTGTTAACCCGGTCACATTTAAGCCACGTTCTTTTGCCGCATATTCGGCGAATCCGCCCCAACCACAGCCGATCTCCAGCACATGGTCGCCGGGCTTTGCCCCCATCTGATCGACCATGCTTTGGTACTTTGCAGTTTGGGCGTTCTCCAGACTTTCCTGGCCAGTTTCGAAGATAGCACTTGAGTAAGTCATCGTGTCGTCTAGCCAAAGGCCATAGAACGTGTTGCCCAGATCATAGTGATAGCTGATGTTCTTCCGCGCCTGGTCCTTGGTGTTGCGGTTCATCCAGTGGCGAAGCCGCTCCCAGATGCGCACCAATTGCATGCCCGCGAAGCTGTCGTACATGTCGTTGTTGTCGGCGTGGATGACATCCATGAGGGCCTGCAGATCCGGTGTCGACCACCAGCCCTCCAGATAGGCGTCTGCCATGCCCAAGTCGCCTTCGCGGATAAGCCGCGCGAACGTATCGGGGTTGTGCACATCGATCTGGGCCACCGGACCGGGGTTTGGGGCATCCACGCGGAACGACCGGCCGTCCGGCAAATTGAAATCGATGCGGCCGTTTTTCAGCTTCTGAGCAAGCGAATACGCGGCTGCAAAGTAGCGCGGCAGGTCCTTTTGACCGTCCAGTGTTGTGATCGGGTTCATTGGTCCCACCTCCCCAGGCTTTCGGGGGAGAATAAGACAAAGCGGGCGGCTATCAACCCCTTGTTAACCTTGAAAATGACGCGGCCGTTCGAGTGACAGATGGTTCATCCTCGCGTGCGCTGGTCTGTACAAATGTGAATTCGGGGCAGTCGAAAGATGTACAAATCGCAACATCGGCGGGTCGAGGCGAACGTACAGGTCAGAAACGCTTAACCCATGCCCATATTTTAGGCGGGGGGTTCAAGGAGCCTTCTGAACACCTTTGGCAGCTCTTCGGCCAGGTCCTCGGCGATCAAACCCGGTCCGAATGAAAGCGCGCATTCGGTATGCAACCAGGCCGCGGTCTCAGCGGCTTGCATCGGCCCGAAACCTCGCGCCAGAAGCCCAGTGATGAAGCCCGCCAACACGTCTCCAGCCCCTGCTGTGGCAAGCCAGGGTGCCGCACGCTCATAGGCGCTGGAGCTGATCGAGCATCGTCCCGTCTGATCGGCGATGACCGTATCGGGTCCCTTAAAGAGAACGGTACAGCCGGCCCGCGCCGCCGCCTCGCGGGTCGCGTCCACCTTGGAATAGGCGGGGCCGGTGGTCGCCGGGGCCTCCAGCTTTTCGGCGATGTCGGGAAAGAGCCGTTTGAACTCGCCCGCGTGCGGCGTAAGTACGCAATTTTTATGCAGAATTTCGAACAGCGCCTCGGGGTTGCGCTCGAACCGCGTCAACGCGTCGGCGTCCAGAACGGTGCCGCGCTTGGCCTTCAGCGCCTCCACCACCAGCGCTTGCGTGTCTGGTCCAAGCCCCATGCCCGGACCAAGGCAAAGCGCGTTGAACCGCGCGTCCTCCAGCATCTCGCGCAGCCCCGGCGCCCCGTCGAGGCTTCGGCACATCACCGCCGTCACCTGCCGCGCAATCTCGGCCAAAGCGCTTTGCGGCCCCGCCAGCGTCACAAGCCCCGCCCCGATCCTCAGCGCCCCCCGCGCCGCGAGCCGGGCGGCGCCGGTCTTGCCTGGGCCGCCAGACAGGATGACAGCGTGGCCGTGGGTGTATTTGTGGCCGAGGAATTTGCCCAAGCGTTGCTCGGATCCGTCTGCAAGACGGGCCTCTATGCCCGTGCCGCGCCGTGAACCGAGACCGATATCCGCGACGACCGTTTTGCCGCATTGGGCAGGGCCTTCGCTCAGCCGGTGCCCCGCCTTTTCGCGATGAAACGACACGGTCAGATGCGCGTGGGCTGCAGCGCACTCGGTCGCTTTGTTCGTTGGCTCACCAATCGGTTTGCCGCTGTCTGAGCAGAGACCGCTTGGCAGGTCGATGGCCACGACATGTGTCGGCCGCTTAAGTTGACCTTCCGTCGACCATTCGCGGAGTTCATATATCGCACCGAAAAGCGGCATTAGATCGACGGGCCGCGCCAGACCGGTTCCGAACAAGGCATCGACCACGACATCCGAACCGGACTCGAGAGCTACGAGGCCACTTTCGATACTGAGGGGTTCGACCGGGCCAAGGGGAAGCCACCGGTCGTAGTTGGTTCGCGCATCCGGCGGCAGCTTGTCCGGATCGCCAAAAAGGAACACCTCCACGTCCCAGCCCCACTCTTTCAACAGCCGCGCCACGACAAACCCGTCGCCGCCGTTGTTGCCGGGGCCGCAAAGCACCACGGCGCGGTGCGACGTTGCACGCAGTCCCGGCCATTCCTCGAAGATCGCCTCCACCACGCCGCGGCCCGCCCGCTCCATCAGTTCAAGGCCGGTGACCTCGCCACTTTCGATGGCGGCTTGTTCGATGGCGCGCATTTGCGCCGCGGTCAGAAGTTCGGTCATGTTCGAGACCATTTCCCGGCTTGGGGGCGAACGCAAGCGATTCAAAATCGATGTATTTCCAATCTAATTGCCCAAAAATTAAGCAAACACATATCAAACTGGCCATGCCAAAGCCGGTCCGAATGCCCTCAGATTGAGCCCCCCGCCCCCTCATGGTCTCTCGCCACTGAAGTCAAAGGGAGTCGGGATCATGAAAAAGGTCGAGGCAATCATCAAGCCGTTCAAGCTCGATGAGGTGAAGGAAGCGCTGCAAGAAATCGGCGTGCAAGGCCTTTCGGTGTTGGAAGTCAAAGGATTCGGCCGACAGAAGGGCCACACGGAACTCTATCGTGGCGCGGAATACGTCGTCGACTTCCTGCCCAAGGTGAAGATCGAAGTGGTCCTGCCCGACGATCAGGTCGATGCGGCGGTCGAGGCCATCATCGGCGCGGCGAAAACTGACAAGATCGGCGATGGCAAGATTTTCGTCAGCGACATCGGACAAGCCATCCGTATCCGGACCGGCGAGTCCGGCGCCGACGCGCTCTAATTCAACAAACGAAAACTACGGGAGAAGGGTACACCCCATGAGCAAAAGTGACGTCTTGAAGACGATTGCGGACGAGGATGTCGAATACGTCGATATCCGGTTCACCGACCCACGCGGCAAGCTGCAGCACGTGACGGTCATGTCGGACCAGGTCGACGAAGATTTCCTCGACGAAGGCTTCATGTTCGACGGTTCGTCGATCGCGGGCTGGAAGTCGATCGATCAGTCAGACATGAAACTGATGCCCGACACGGATTCGGCATACATGGACCCCTTCTTTGCGGAAAAGACCATGGCGGTGCATTGCTCGGTCGTGGAGCCGGATACCGGCGAGCATTACGAGCGCGACCCGCGCGGCACCGCTGAAAAAGCCGAAGCATATCTCAAGTCGTCCGGCATCGGAGACACCGCCTATTTCGGCCCTGAAGCCGAATTCTTCCTGTTCGACGACGTCAAGTACTCGGTCGAGATGAACAAGGTCGGTTATGAAATCGACGCTATCGATGCCTCGTGGAACACCGACACCGACTATGAAATGGGCAACATGGGTCATCGTCCGGGCGTCAAGGGCGGCTACTTCCCGGTCCCCCCGATCGACGACGGTCAGGACATCCGGTCCGAGATGCTGTCGACCATGAAGCGCATGGGCATGAAGGTCGACAAGCACCACCACGAGGTGGCGAGTTGCCAGCACGAACTTGGGTTGATCTTCGATAGCCTGACCACGCAGGGCGACCACCTGCAGAAGTACAAGTATGTCATCCACCAGGTCGCACACGCCTACGGCAAATCTGCCACTTTCATGCCGAAGCCGATTGCCGGTGACAACGGCACGGGCATGCATGTCAACATGTCGATCTGGAAAGACGGAAAACCTCTGTTCGCGGGCGACAAGTACGCCGATCTCTCGGACGAGGCGCTTTACTACATCGGTGGCCTGTTGAAGCACGCCAAAGCGCTCAACGCCTTCACCAACCCGTCGACCAATAGCTACAAGCGATTGATCCCGGGCTTCGAAGCGCCGGTGCTGCGCGCCTATTCGGCCCGGAACCGGTCGGGTTGCGTGCGTATTCCATGGACGGAAAGCCCGAAGGCCAAGCGTGTGGAAGCCCGCTTCCCGGATCCGTCGGCCAACCCGTACCTCTGTTTCTCGGCGCTCCTTATGGCCGGCCTTGACGGGATCAAGAACAAGATCGATCCCGGCGAGCCGATGGACAAGGACCTTTACGATCTGCCGCCGGAAGAACTGGAAGGCATTCCAACCGTCTGTGCCTCGTTGCGCGAAGCGATGGACGAACTGGAAGCGGACATGGACTTCCTTCTGGCTGGCGACGTCTTCACCCGCGACCAGATCGAAGGGTACATGCAGCTCAAGTGGGAAGAGATCTACGCCTACGAGCACACGCCGCACCCAATGGAATTCAAGATGTACTACAGCTGCTGACAGCGTCCTGTAGGCGACTAGGGGATTGGGGCGCCCAAGCGGCGCCCCTTTTTCATTTTTCGGATAAGCCAAATTGATTACCCTCGGCGAATACTTGCATTGAATGGCGAGTTTCCCGGCGTATTTGAGCCCGGATGCAGCAGGGCCCTTACCTCGCCATCTTGCTGGCTAGGGTGATTATCATGGAACAGTATGAAATCGGACAAGCTTGGGTCAGTAAGGCGACCGAAGCGGCCCCGCCGCTCATGAGTGTCATTGCTGCAATCGACGAAGTCGAGAACGCCGAGTGTTTCATCCAAGGCATCTTCTCGATCGCGGTGATGCCGAACCCGGCGTCACGCGAGAAGGGTTGGACGACGGTGCTGCATGTGCCGATCACGGAAACGGCGTTCGCGGCAAGCGGGCTTCGCCTGACGAAAGAAGTGGAACTGGGAGGGGCGTTTGTCCGCGGCTATGCGCGATGGCTACAGGAATTCGATGCAGAAGTGGCGGGCGCGATAGATGCGCCGGTAACCGACGCATACTCGAAGCTGATCGCCCAGGCGACCAATCGGGAAGACGCATATCCAAAAAAGGCCCCCGACTGGCGGGGGCCTTCGAAACGCTTTGTAGAAAAGCTTAGCTGTCAGTTATGCCCAATGCGACAAAGCGCGGGTCACCGTCACGGCGGACCAGAAGCAGAATCGACTTGCGACCGGCTTCCTTCGCCTCCGCGATGCGGTCTTCCAGCTGTTTCACGGTCGTGATCTTTTCCTGACCGGCCTCCGTGATCAGATCACCGGCGCGCAGGCCTTCTTCGAAGGCTTCGCTGTCTTCGGCCACATCGGCCACGACCAAACCCTCGGCGCTGTCGGGCAGGTTCAACTGCTGGCGCAACTCGTCCGTCAGGTTGGATACTGTCAGCCCGTTCAGTTCCGACGTGATCGGCTCATCACGGTTGACAGAAGCGGGTACCGGGCGTTCAGCTTCCTCGCGGCGGCCCAAGGTGACCCGCAGCGTTTCGGTTTCGCCGTTCCGGAACACGAGAACGCGGACTTCCTTGCCGACCTCGGTGTCGCCGACCTGACGCACAAGGCCGCGCGTGTCCGCAACATCGACGCCGTCAAAGGACAGGATCACGTCGCCTGCTTCCATACCGGCTTCCAGTGCAGGGCCTTCCGGGACATCGGTGACAAGTGCGCCCCGCGCCTCTTCCAGGCCCAGGCCTTCTGCCAGATCGTCGGTCACGTCCTGAATGCGCACGCCCAACCAGCCACGGCGGGTTTCGCCGAAGTCCTTGAGCTGTTGGATGACATTTTCGGCCACGCGCGACGACATCGCAAACCCGATGCCGATCGAACCGCCGTTTGGAGACAGGATCGCGGTGTTTACGCCGATGACGTCGCCGTTCATGTTGAAAAGCGGCCCACCTGAGTTGCCGCGGTTGATGGCGGCGTCGGTCTGGATGTAGTCGTCATAGCTGCCCGATAGCGCGCGACCGCGTGCCGAGACGATGCCAGCGCTGACAGAAAAGCCCTGACCCAGCGGGTTGCCCATGGCCATGACCCAATCGCCGACGCGGGCCACTTCCGAATCGCCCCAGTTCACGAACTTCAGCGGTTCATCGGATTCGACCTTCAAAAGGGCAAGGTCCGTGTTGCGGTCGGTGCCGATGATTTCGGCTTCCAGCTCGAAGCCTTCGAAGAACTCGATCAGGATCTCGTCGGCCCCTTCGATCACGTGGTTGTTGGTGACGATGAAACCGTCTTCCGAGATCACGAAGCCCGAGCCAAGCGCCTGAGACCGACGGGGCGACTGGCCGTTCGGCCCGTTCCGGTCGAGGAAATCGCGAAAAAAGTCTTCGAACGGAGAGCCTTCCGGTACGACAGGAGCAGGCTGCGCGCTGGTCGCAACGGTTGTCGAGGTCGTAATGTTCACAACCGACGGGCTGACCTTTTCGGCCAGATCGGCGAAGCTGTCGGGCCGCGACTGGGCCGTGGCAGCGATGGTTTGCGCCAGCAAAAGCGCAAGCCCAAGAATAAACGTCCAGATCATATGCAGGGGTATGGTCTGACGAAGTACGAGCGTTCTGTCTCTCACGCTTTCCTCCATTTGCCTGTTTTGGCGTCTTCACAGACGCAAGTCATGGGATCAACTCTATCGCAGATAAGGGCGGAATTGCACAAGGGAAGAGCCAGTCGCGCACAATCACCACCTGGTGAGGGATCGCGAGGTGACGCGGCGGCATCGCCTCAGACCGCCCGGAACAGTGTATCATTGTTCTGCTCGATGCTCCAGAAGCGATCAAACGGGTTGCCGATCGCCAAAGACGGATCGCCGCTTTCGGGGGCCTCGATCCGACGCATAAGGCGTTGTTTGGCAAAATAGTCGTGCCTTCCCGGGTGACGCAGTTTGACCGCCAGTTCCGCGATCTGCCCCATTGACCAACGGTCCGTCGCCAAGAGAGCCGCTCTGTTCAGCAACCCTTCCGCGCGATCGCCGTCCATGGTCTCTTGCGACGCGCGGAGATAGCTGCTCAGTGCCTTTTCATTTTGCGCTCCGCGGCACACTTCGAAAAGTCGGGTCGCATTGTCTTCGATGGCGGCACGGTTGTGCCCGAACCAGGTGTCGAGCGATTGGCGTGGCAGATCGGCTTCCTTGAACATCTCCGTGCCCAGTTGCCAGTTCAACCAATCAACTTCCTCGGCCAGCGCATCCGCTGCGGCTTCCATGGTTTCCCGGGCGAAGACAAAGGGCGGTCCGGGCTGGCGACACATATCGACGATGTTGAAGGGTCGGCAGGGGTTGTGGCGGTATTCGACGAATGGCGGATGCACCTTGTTGAGCGAGGAGAGGGCGATCGCACCAGTTTGTGTCAGGGCAACATTGATCCGCGCGCGTTGGTGCGGCAGCAAGCTGGTGGCCAACCCAATAGCCGTCGCGAAATCCGCGACGGCGTCAAAGCGCGGGCCGCCAAAAACGCGCATGTCGAAGTCGCCGCTGGGAACCGCCTGCATGAAAGCGTGGAAACGGTCCTGATAGGCGGGGAGGCGAGGGGTCTTGAAACAGTCCTCCAAAACATCGCCGGACCATTTGACGCCTTGCTGCGCGGCGCTTTGAACCCAGTCCGCCGGGTGGCGAACGTAGGCAATGATGTGCAGGCGGTCGAACCGGTCACGCAGGAAGGCGATCAGGTCCATGACTTCCCCGGGAGAGAAATTGCCCAGTTCTTCGGCCGACAGTACCAAGTCGCGCGGTGCAGTGCGGGCGATTTCGTTGTCCAGTGCGTCTCGCAATACTTCCTGGCTGAACGGGTGATCCGGCCAATGCCGCAGCAGGTGCAGCTTCTGGGCATCTTCTTCGGCCCAGAACGCCAGCGCCAAACGTTCGGAGTGATTGCGGTCGCCGCTCAGATAATGAAACCCGGCCTTTGCCAATGCCTTGCGGCCGTCCGAAAAGGCCGCCTGGATGGCGGTCGTACCAGTCTTGGGTGCGCCGATATGAACAAAGGCGGTGCGTGGTTCCGGAGGCATGCGCCCTTCAACCGCATCTTGGTTAACAGACCGTTACTGGTTGTTGAGGCGAGTTACTCTGCCGCCATCGGCACGTCGGTGCGCCCAATCCCCGTCACGTCGGCCACCACGCGGTCGATCAGCGCCTTGAAGGCGTTGAAATTGTTGTTGGGGCGGATGTGTTGTTCGTTCATGTAAAGCGCGCGGTCGATTTCGACCTGCACCACATGGCGGTTCTGCGCAGGGCGTCCGTAGTTCTGCGTGACAAAGGCCCCGGCAAAGGGCGCGTTCCGTGCGACGCGCAATCCGGCTTGCGTCATCGCGGCCTCGATCCGGTCTACGACGTCCGAACCTGCCGCAGCCCCGAAACGGTCGCCCAGCACGATCTCGGGTCGGCTTCCACGAGGGTGGCTGATGGTTTCGATGGCCTCATGCGGCATCGAGTGGCAGTCGATCAGAATGGCTTCGCCATATAGCGCGGCGCTGTCGTTCATCAGTGTATGGATCGCTTCGTGCCACGGTTTCCAGAATTCGTCGATCCGGGCCTCGGCCTCTTTTCGTGTGATCTTGCTCCGATAGATCGAGCGCCCATTGGCAACGACGCGTGGCACGACGCCGAGGCCGGATGCTACGCGCGGGTTGTGCGCGGTCCGCTTCACGCCCTCGATCAGGGCTGGGTCCAACTCGTCCGAAGACCGGTTCACATCCAGCCAGGCGCGCGGCGCAATCGCCGTCAGCAGTGGCGCACCATGCTGCGGCGCCGCATCGAACAGCTTGTCCACAAAGGCATCTTCCGACGAGCGCAGTGTCTTCTCATCCAAAACGGTGCGTCGGACGAAAGACCACGGATATTCGCGCCCGGAGTGCGGAGATGCAAAGACCACGCTTGTGGTCCGGATGTCTGGCATGAGTAACTTGTATGCCGCCACGCACGAATACTCCCTTTTCGCCATATCTTTATAGGACACTTTTCGGGCTTTCCAAAACCCCTTGATGTAACGTCTCTGTGCGATTATAGACCTGCGGACCGGCGCGGGAATTTCCCGCGCTCTGTTCTTTGAGACACGGGGCGGTTAGCTCAGCGGTAGAGCACTACGTTGACATCGTAGGGGTCACTGGTTCGATCCCAGTACCGCCCACCATTCGCCGCAGCGCAGTTAAAGCGCTGCAAAACAGAAACCAAAGGCGCGCCTGATGCGCCGCGACAAGGAGAGCGTCGATGAAAGTCCGCAACTCGCTTCGTTCGTTGAAGAACCGGCACCGCGACTGCCGTGTGGTGCGCCGCAAGGGCCGTGTCTACGTGATCAACAAGACACAGCGCCGGTTCAAGGCACGTCAGGGCTGAAATCCAGTTCCGATCGATCAAAGGGCCGCCCGATGGGGCGGCCTTTTTGGTTCGCCGCCGGAAACTTTCGGAGTTTCCCGATCAAACTCTTTCCCAGAATTGTCTCTCCGCCGTTGCATCCGTGCCGCGCCTGATTCGCCGCTGCGACAATGCCTCTTGAGCGAAACGCCCCAAGCTGCGACAGATAAAAGACAAGCTGTCGATACAGGCGGCAACAAAACAAAGACATGAGGCAACAGCAAATGACCGAGCAGGCCGCCATCGCGGAAGATATTCGTATGCGTATTCTTCGGGAACCCGATGTGATCCTCGAAGACCCGGATGTCATGCGCGCCCTTATCACGGCAAACGACCGAGCGATGGGCGGCAATATCGTCGATCTGCGCGGTGTCGCGATGGAGCGGCTTGAAGCGCGCTTGCAACGGCTCGAAGACACGCACCGTTCGGTCATTGCGGCGGCTTACGAAAACCTTGCCGGTATGACCCAGGTTCACCGCGCGATACTGTCTTTTCTAGAGCCGCTTACGTTCGAAGAATTCCTGAAGTCGCTTGAAACCGATCTGCCGCAAATCCTGCGTGTGGGCCGCGTGCGTCTTGTTCTGGAAAGCCACGAAGCCGCCGATCCGGCGCTCGATCAGGTGGGACGCGTCCTGAATATCGTGCAGCCCGGGTTCGTGGCCGACTACATGTCGCAGGGCAAGACGCTTCGCCGGGTGACGCTTCGGCGGGCAGATGGCAATGCGCGGCTGGTCTTTGGGCGTGATGCAGGCTGGGTGCAGTCCGAAGCATGCCTGCTTCTGGACTTCGGCGACGGTCGCCTGCCAGGGATGCTAGCGTTCGCCGCCGACAGCCCGATGCATTTCACACCCAATCAGGGGACCGACCTTCTCGATTTCATGGGCGGCGTTTTCGAGCGTGCCATGCGGCGTTGGCTGGGGTGATTCAACCTGGTCTAACCGTCGCGCTGGACCGCTGGTTGGCCGAGCTTCAGGCCATCGGCGGTCGGGCCGCACAGACACAGACGGCCTATCGTCGGGACGTTACAGGCTTTCTCGGTTTTCTGCAGAGCTACGACGGCGATGGCTTGGGGCGTGCGGCGCTTGCTCGGCTCACCACGCGCACGATGCGAGCCTGGATGGCACATGAGCGCGCGCGCGGACTGTCTGCCAGATCTTTGGCGCGGGCGCTTTCGGCGGTGAAGAGCTTCGTCGGCTGGATGGCCGAGCGCGACGGGTTCGACCCGACGCCTGTCTTGATGACCCGCAGCCCGCGGTTCAATGCAAAGCTGCCACGGCCCCTGGCCGAAGACGCGGCGCGCGCCGTCCTTGAAACGGTGGAACTTCAATCTGCGGACGATTGGGTGGGCGCGCGTGATACCGCGGTGGTCGTTCTGCTTTATGGTTTGGGTCTTCGCATCTCGGAGGCCTTGTCCCTTAGGGGAGCCGACCTGCCCTTGGGCGATGTCCTTAGAATCATTGGTAAAGGCGGAAAGGAACGACTTGTGCCGGTCATCCCCGCGGCGCGCCAGGCGGTGGAGGCTTATGTTCGGGTTTGCCCATACGAGCTTGAACCGGACGCGGCGCTATTTCGGGGCGTGCGGGGTGGTGCGCTTTCGGCGCGGCAAATCCAGAAGGTCATGGCCGCCACCCGCGCCCAGCTGGGACTGCCAGCAAGTGCCACGCCGCATGCGATGCGCCACAGTTTTGCGACGCACCTCTTGAACGCTGGTGGCGATCTGCGCGCCATTCAGGAGCTTCTGGGCCACGCCTCGCTTTCGACAACGCAGGCCTACACCGCCGTCGACACGGCGCGTTTGCTGGAGGTCTATGAAGCCGCCCACCCGAGGGCGGAGTAAGTGCTATGGAGCTGAAAACAAAGGCATATCTGGTACACCTTCTGACCGCCTCGGGCGCGGTTTTCGCGATGCTGGCGCTCTTGGAAGCAGCCAAGGGCGACTGGGCGATGATGTTCGTCTGGTTGATGGTGGCGTTTGCGGTGGATGGGATCGATGGGCCTTTGGCGCGGAAAACCCAAGTGACGGTGCATGCGGCGCGGCTGGATGGGACGGTGCTGGATACGATCATTGACTATCTGACGTATGTGATCATCCCGGCCTTCGCACTCTTTCAGTCGGGGCTTCTGCCGGGGTGGACCGGTTGGGTTGCGATCATTGCGATCACCTTCTTCTCGGCCATCTATTTTGCCGATACTCGTATGAAAACAAAGGATTATTCCTTTAGCGGATTTCCCGCTTGCTGGAACATGGTTGTCCTGGTTCTGTTCGCTATCAAGCCTGACTTCTGGGTCTCACTGGCCATAGTCCTGATACTTGCCGTTGCGATGTTGCTGCCGATCAAGTTCGTCCACCCGTTCCGCACCGCGCGGTGGCGCGCCATCTCGTTACCTGTTGTTTTTGCTTGGACTTTTTTCGCGATCTGGGCGGCCTGGGTGGATTTCGATCCGAAAAGCTGGGCTCACGGCGGCCTGATCGCGACAACGCTTTGGCTGCTTCTGGCCGGTGTCGCGCAACAACTGATTTACAAAGAAAAACTTTAGAACGGTCGGGTCATATCCCGTTCATTCGCCCGAACGTACATGCCAAGTTCAGATTTGTACGTCTTGAGAGACCCGGAATTTCTCATTTGTACAGACGCGCGCACGCGCGAATGAACGAAAGGTTTACGCGACCTGCTGATGCACTTCGATGACATTGCCCTCGGGGTCGTGGAAGAACACCTGATGCCACTCTTTTGAAAACGTCGTGCCGTAATCCGAATAGGGAATGCCCCGCGCGTCGAGGATCGCGAGGAAGGCGGCAAGGTCGTCGGTGCGGAACGCGATGTGGCCGTGGTGGACCGGGTTGATGACCTGCGCGTTCCGAAAGGCCACGTCGAGCTCGCGTTCGGCCAGATGCATTTGCATGTTGCCTTCGGTCGCGAACCTGATCTTGCCAGCGTAGCCCTGATCGCCCGTGGCTTCGGTGCGGGGGAACTGCTCGACCGGCATGTCATCGAGACCGAGCACGTTCGTATAGAAGTCGTGCATCCGGTCGACGTCTTCCGACACGAAATTGATGTGGTGGAATTCGAGCTTCATGGGCGGAGTTTAGCGAGGAGACGGAGCGCGCGAAAGCCGGCTGAAGGACCAGTTCGAGCCCAAACCTTCCGAATGCTGCGCTAAGCGCGAACGGCTAGGGAGCGCAGGAAGCGGACACTGGGCGTGTTGAGGATGGCCCATTCCTGACGTTTGGTTGCGAAGTACGTCTCTCGCAAATAGCTCCTCGATCCGTTTGTTCCAAATGGTTCAAATTCGGACCAGATCAAACTTGCTTTGTTCGGAACGGCGAGAGCAATTGCAGTCGTCGCGCAGATGTCGGATTCCCGTGTTTTTCTGAAGGCTCAAGTCATTCGACGTTCACGTCGATTTTCATTTTTGGGTGTATCGCACAGCGAACCTTGACCTTGCCGGGCTTGCTGAACACGTGGCTCGATTCCGTTCCCGGTGCTTGCGCCCCCAGATCGAACTCGTGGCCCGCCGAATTCGAATGGACGTTGTGCGTTGTCCCATCGTCGTTCACGAAGTTGAGCGTATCTCCGACCGAGATCGTGATCCTGCGCTCCGAGAATTTCTTGCCTGCCTGCATGATCTTGTGTTCGGTACTGGCGTAGGCAGCCGTCGCAATGGCCAGCAACGTTCCCACGGCGATTATGGATTTGATCTTCATGTCAGTATTCCAGTTTCTGTGTTTTTCAGTGAGGAAGAACAGGGATTTCGACCGGCGTGTCTTCACTTGTCAGGGTTTCGAGAAATGCCACAAGATCGGAGATGTCCTGCTCATCCAACCCCAGCGGGAAGATCTCGTTTGACCGACTTGGTCGCGCGACACCGCCATCGTTGTAGTGTTCGATGACATCGCGCAAAGTGGCCAAGCGTCCATCGTGCATATACGGACCGCGCTGCGTGATGTTGCGCAATCCTGGCGTCTTGAATGCATAGTTCAGCACTTCAATGTTCGGTACGATGTTGCCGCGACCCAGATCATCGTCGGCCAAACCGATGTCATAGAAGGCATCATCCGTGAACCGCCAGCCCTCGTGGCAGGTTGCACAATTTGCTTCTCCAACGAATAACTCGAAGCCGCGGACTGCCTGTGCCGTGATGGCAGCTTCGTCACCCTCGACCCATTCGTCAAACGGCGCCATGCCCGAGATCACGGTGCGCTGGAACGCTGCCAGGGATTTGGCCACACGATCGGGCGTTATTGTGGCGTCACCGTCAAACGCTTCGGCAAACATCGAAGCATACCCTGGGATGGATTCAAGTCTGGTGATTAGTTTCTCAAGCGAGATATTCATCTCGGCCTTGGCCACCATCGGCCCGAGTGCCTGATCTTCGAGACTTTCGGCGCGGCCATCCCACATCAGCGGCTCGGCCCAGGCAAGGTTGAGGATTGATGGGCTTCGCCGCTCCAAGGGTCGCAAGTGATCGCCAACGCCCACAGGCAGGCCGTCCCCCCACGCGAAGGCTGGGTTGTGGCAGGAGGCACAGGATTGACCGCCCGAACGCGACAGGCGTGGGTCGAAGAACAATGTCTTGCCCAAGGCGATCCGCGCTGCGTTGGGCATGTTGTCTTCCGGATAGTCGATTTCGAGATCCCGGCGAAAACTCTCGCGCTCCGCATCAAGGTCAACTTCGGCACCTGGTTGCAAACCGACCAGAACAACAGTTTCGGAATTTGACATGGCCAAAACCGAGCTGCCCACGACAGCGGCAGCCAACGCATACCCAAGTAGCTTCATGACCGGAGACTCCTCGCCATATACCCTCATTCGAAGCATGGATAAATTGCTTAGAATTAAGATTTTGCTACCGGACCGAGGGTCGAACCAACCGAAAGCATGAAAGTTTTATTCGATTGCGTCGATGGGGTTAGCTTTTTCTCAAGAGTGCGTCACTAGGTGCAACCGGACACATTACGTCGAGCAAGTTCGGAGCCATACAATGACATATCTCCCCCGAAGCGCTGGAGTTTTCCTGGCCAGCGTTTTTGCAACGTCGGTAGTGGCGGCAGAACATGAAGTCAGGATCATCTCGGACTATGAAAACCTTCGGTTCGTGTTCGAACCATCTACGCTGGTCATTCAACCCGGCGATACAGTGGTCTGGGTGAACGACGTCAGTGAAGAGCACAATGTCATTTCCTACCCGGGAGGTATTCCAAACGAAGGGACGAGCGTCGAAAGCCATTATCTGACAGAAGCCGGCGAAACATTTCGTCATACCTTCACGGTCGCGGGCACCTATCAGTATCACTGCCTGCCCCATTTGTTGATGGGCATGACTGGTGAGGTCGTCGTCAGCCGACGCTCGACATTAGACGAGTTTCACATCCCGTCTCGGGACGAAATGATGACGTATCGCCTCAAGCTTCTTGAGTGGTTCGACGAGGACGACAACTTGTTCAAAGTGCGGTTGGCGGACAAATCTCCGGATCAGCCGGATCATCAGCATTGATCCACGCCATGACGGAGGGGCAACTATGAAGATCAAGCATCAGCTCGCTCTGACAATCGCGTTTTTGATCGTTGGATCGATCTCGATCGGCGCAGGCGTGTTTTATTCTGTCGATGTTTTGCGTCGTGAAGCGGTCGCCATGTACGACGGCACCACAATGGCCATCAGTTTTGCGCGCTCGGCGAAAGCAAATATCCTTATCGCCGAACGGCAGGTCGTCGCGTTCAGCGATCAATCTGAAGCCTTCGATTTTGACGAGTTGGACGTAGCCCTGGACGATCTTGTGACAGACCTTGAAGTTGTGCAGGAGCGATCAACGTCGCAGATCACAAAGTCGTCTGTTGGCCGCATTCTGCCGGACGCTGAAGTACTTTATGAGGAGATATACAGCCTCTACGACGAGGAGCAACGGCTGCCGGAGGGGATTATGGCCCGTCTGGAGGCCATGTCCGCACAGATTGAAGTCATTGTCGAGGCAGAGGCAGAAGCAGGCTATCTTGCGCGTGAGCAGGTTGTCGCGGACGGGCGGCAAATCATGCTGCAATCCAGCGCGTTGGTGGGTTTGATCCAGCTTGCAATCTGCATCAACCTGATCTGGGTCGGAGTGCGGCTTTCGGTACGCCTTGGTAAATTCAACCGGGCGCTTTATCGATGCGCAAATGGCGAGTTGGATCACGATGTGCCTTATCGTGACAGCAAGGACGAGATCGGCGCGATCGCCAGCACGCTTGCCAACT
>JAAUYH010097158.1_pt1 | contig 18555 bp, 17 predicted proteins | sample 7278061 | NCBI WGS metagenome assembly JAAUYH01 (sample SAMN14350203, study PRJNA611818) | marine sediment metagenome | isolation source: surface marine sediment (0.6m) | place: French Polynesia: Moorea | collected 2018-08 | reverse complement strand
AGGGAGCAGCGGTGGAAGCCCGCGTCGGCGCAAGACGCAAGGGAACGTCCACCAAGACAGAGGAGCAGAGGAGATGGAGAAAGAGATTGTGGAGGCTCAGGGATGGATTTTTCATGAGAACGGGGTTGTGGAGTTAGTGGCTTATAAAACCGATCCTAATGGTGCTCCTGTACAACCACAAGATCCTAGAGTTTGTCCTAATACTTCTTTTTAATGAGAAAGAAGAGAATTGTCCATTGTCCATTGTCCATTGTCCATTCAACACCTGCTTAAAAAACATGAGTTAAAGTAAACTACATAAGAATAAGCTCATGGATAAAACTTAATGTCAGTGCTAGATAAATTCTTCAGCCATTATAAAAATCGGCGGGTAGCAGTAATTTTAGCTTTGCTAGGTACAGTAACTCCTGTGGCTGGATTACAAAAATTTTATTTAGGACAACCTCTTTGGGGGTCTATTTATCTTTTATTATGGTCTACACCCATACCTCGTATTGCTTGTGCGATCGATGCTGTTTGGTATCTAATTCAGGATGTAGAACAGTTTGAAATGCAATTTAACGGCTATACTAACCAACAAATTAGAAATACAGATACACAACAAATAAGTGCGATCGCTGATGCCTTGAGAGAATTAGATAAATTGCGTCAAGATGGCTTAATGAGCGAATACGAGTTTGAACAAAAACGTCGCCAACTGCTCGATCGCATTGTCTAAAATCTATCTTTAAATTATCACTTGACAAATTTAATCTGTTTTTATTTTTAAGGGATAAGTATTGATTATGTCAGCTAACGAATAGGGATAAGTGTCATTAAATTTTCTCCCTTGTCTCCTTGTCTTCCTTGCCTCCCTTGTCCTGTCTCAACCTATCATTGCAAAATTGGCAGAGTACTATGTTTAATCCCCAAAAAGTTTTTATTCGACAGAAAATCATTAATAATCCTTATTCCCGTTTGGATAATTTGCTAGAAGTTCAAATTGCAGCAGAATTAGGAGTCAAAATAGACGTTAATCAAGCTTGTATTGATGATTGGTTGAGATTGCCTGGTATTTCTATTCATCAAGCGCGATCGCTCGTAGAATTAGTGGGGATGGGAATGCAATTACTCTGTCTGGAAGATGTAGCAGCAGCTATGAGCGTTCCTATTCATAGATTGCAACCCTTAGAACCAATTTTACATTTTGAATATCGCGATCATCGTAGTTGTCTATCTCCCCAGAAAATTAATCTTAATACCGCTTCTTTAGCAGAAATAGCGCAAATTCCTTTAGTAGAAACGAATTTAGCCCAAAGAATTTTAATCGATCGACAAGAAAATGGTAATTATCGTCATTTAGCCGATTTTCAACGTCGTCTTAGTCTTAATAGTAAACTAACTTCTCAATTGATGTATTATTTACAGTTTTGAACTATCTTTGCCTAAAAATATAGTTAAGTTATTTCTCTCTACTTATTGGCAACTCCAACCATTCACTCAGTTCATGAGCCAACCAGTCAAGTTCTATTTCAGCAAGTAAACCTCCTCCTCCAATGCTAAACTTTTTGGTTCCAGCCCAAATCTTGATTTGAGGTTTAACCTTTTTTGTGCCTCCTCTAGAAACTTTTACATAAGAAGTTTTGGTTCGCTCTAGCTTAATAATTGTTTGTCGAGCAGCAGGACGAGGACGATAGTAACTTAAACCAAAAAGTTGATATCTCAAGGAAATCTTTTTTTTGTCTACAGACAACCGAGTTTTTCCCAACAAAGTAAACAAAATTTGTATAATTAACCAAATGCCTACTCCTAGATGCCCTATAGCAAAGAAAGCCATAAACCAACCAAATGAACTCCAGCTACTTATTGCATGAGAGTACCAATTCACCAAAAATCCATTCCAGATAGTTGCAAACACAATTGTAGGTAACAAATCAAGGCTGAAACCTTTGGTTGGAATATAAATCTCTAAACGCTCATTTTCTTTTTTCAAAACTACTCTAGAATCTGCTGGTTTAGAAGCGACTAAGGCTGCCTTTTTTTGTGTTCTTTGACTTTCTAGTGCTTCTAGAGCTTCAGTAGCCGATTTCAAGCGTCGTTCCAGACTAGGTTCTGTTATCCATTGCAACCAACCAATAAAGGTAGGTGAGAGATTAACGTAATTCTCAAAATCAATCCGCAAATCTTTTTGAGGTAGCTCGGCTGGATGCTGTCCCGAAGCTAAATAGATTATGCTTGTTCCTAAACCGTAAAGATCGGAACCTGGTACTGCTCTTCCTCCAAACTGTTCGGGTGGCATATAGCCATAAGTCCCCACAACAGTTCTTGTGCCTCCTTCACTCACAGCAGCTTGTACTGAACCAAAATCTACCAAGTAAACTTGCCCCACGTTATTTCCAGATCTATCAGTAAGCAAAATGTTACCTGGCTTGATATCCCGATGGATAATAGGGGGATGAAGGCTATGAAGATAAATGAGAATTTCTAAAACGGCTTTAGCAATTTGCTTTAATTCTATTTCACTGAATGTCCGTCCTGCCTTGATATGCTCTTCCAAAGAAGAAGCATCAATATAACTTTGTACCAAAGCAAAACCCTTGCCAAAATTGGTTTCAATATCGAAATAATCAAGATAGCGAGGGATAGCTGGATGTTCAAGCTCTTTCAATGTTTTGGCTTCACGCTCAAAAAGCTTAAAAGTCCCCCATTCTAGTTCGCCACCAAAGGTTAATAGCTTAATGACAACTAAATCTTCTGTTTGTTGGTCTTGGGCTAGTAAAGTTTGCTGACCAGGTCTTTTGCCTAAATGCTTCTGAATTTCGTAACGCCCTTTTAATACATGAGAATTTAAAGGCATCTTTAGTATGTAAATAAAATTATTACATTAGTAATTATTATAGAGTATTTCTAGATAGAAATTTCAATTTATTCTTATACTTAAGTCTATAGTTTGATTTTACGCGCTCCCGAAGCAATCTACTCCGCAGTCCGCGCAGTACCATGATTTGCCTCGCGATTTTATTGCTAATATTCTTAATATGCTCAAATTTCAATACTCAAGTCTAATTAACGCACCTGTAGAAGTAGTTTGGCAATTTCATGAACGTCAAGATATCCTCGATATCCTTACGCCTCCTTGGCAACCAGTCAAAGTAATTCGTCGTGAAGGAGGTTTAGGTGTGGGAGCAATTACCGAATTTCGTCTTTCCTTAGGTTTTATTCCCGTCCGTTGGATAGCCGAACATATCGAATGTGAACCCAATCGTATCTTTGTAGATGAACAAGTAGAAGGACCGATGAAATCTTGGCTACACCGTCACCAGTTTACCCCAGAAAACGGACAAACCAGACTAACAGATGCGATCGAGTATGAATTACCAGGAGGATGGATAGTAGAGTTTTTGTTAGGTTGGTGGGTAGATTCTCGCCTCAAAGAAATGTTTCGCTATCGTCATGAAGTGACTAAAAAGGAATGTGAATAGTTATTAGTTTTTGTTGTGTAATTAGTTGTTAAAGAAAATGAGAAATTAGTCGGTCGAGCCGTAATTGAATAGGTTTGCTGCGATCGAGCTTGAGCAATCAACAATATAAAATTATCTGATTAATTGGCAGAAACTATGAATACGAAAGAAACTATTTTTCAAGAAATAGAACAGATTTCCGAATCACTCTTACCAGAATTATTAAACTTTGTTCAGTTTCTTAAATACAAACATCAACAAGATAAACGAGAAACTGCCCTACTCAGTGAGCCAGCATTAGCCGAAGATTGGTCAACTCCAGAGGAGGATGAAGCGTGGCAGCATTTGTAAAGGGAGATGTAGTAGTTGTACCATTGGCGGACTAAATCAAAACAGCAATATTCGCCCTAACCGATTATTTACAGCAGATCAAGGAATTATTCTTTACAAAGCAGGTCAATTAAAGGTGGATAAGCTCAAGGAAGTAATCAACAAAATTATTGATATTTTTCAATAAAGAAATTTAATTAACGCTTTATTGGTTGGGTTTTAATGCTTAAATTGTCAAAATATCTCTTACTTCCATGAGGGCAAAACCCAATAAATTTAATCCCTGCCACTGATAAGGATTGGCTGCATCGGGATTATTTTGACCTAAACCAATGCCCCAAATACGATCCCGTGGACTTGCTTCGACTAAAATACGTTCTTTGGTATTCAGCAAAAATTCCTTTAAAGCTTCTTTTTGAGAAAACTTAGCGAGATTACCCTTTACAACAATAGGCGATCGATATTCTAAGCTTAGACGCACTTAGTTAAACTATAATCAATGAGAGAAAATAAAAGAGTGCTCGCCGAATGCCAACTAAAAATTTTCTTTCCCCTCTTATTTAGATTAATACTGAATTACTAACTTGGATAAGTAATTCAGAAAGTTTACTATTGTCTTGTTCTAATTGAATAGGAGCTTTTATGTAGTTAGGAGAACTTAATTTTGTTCCATCGGGCAATTCTTTACTTAGATAGCCTGATTGAAATTCATTTTTACTAATAAAACCACGTATTTCTAGCCATCCTAAATTATCATTTAAATTAAGGTTAGCTAACTGTAAACCTGCTTTAATTGCTCTATATAAAAATATTTCTTTTATATGTAATTTAACTAATAAAAATATTTCTCCTTCCCAATCTAGTTCATGTTGAGGAATTGCGAGATAATTACCACTAGTAGATTTTAGAGAGATTCTATATCCTGGTTTTAAATCGTATATCTGATTATCGACTACAACTTTAGTAAAATCTCCTTTATCTCTTTTATTATCACCTTCTTTCAAAATTGAATAATCTACTGGCAATTCAATATTGCTTAATTGCATTGCATATTTACTAAATCCATGCTCTGCTAATTTACCTCTTACTTCATCTTCAATTTTTCCAGTAAAATTTCTTTGTCCTCTCATACCATATTTTTTGGGCTGTTTGAGAACTTCATCATAATTTTCTACTACTATTCTGGCATCGTTGTAATCTAAATCTATAGAACGATGGTATAAACTAAGAATATAATTTTCTAATTCTCTTAATGGGCAACATAGACGATTACCAGACCCTTTGACTTTATTAAAGTTGATTTCTGGTGGGATAATAATATTACCTAATTGCAAATTATTTTTTCTTCTAAAATCTAAATCTTTTAACTGAATGTCTCTTTTGCAGAAAGTAAAAAAAATTATAGCTTGATTTTTAGTTAAATAAATATCTCCATCTCGATCGATTAATAAATCACTACTTTCATTTTTAATAGTTGGCGACAAATTATATTCTTTTTTGAATTTACTAGATGCCGTGCATACGATACTACTATATTTCATTATTGTGTTTTTAAATGATGTTTCAGGCAGATTGCTTTCAAGAAATAAAGGCAATTTTAATTGGTAATAATCTGTAACGTTATGTTGGTATTGGGAATAATTGGAATTAAATATTTTTTTGAGTTCTTCAGCAATAACTTTGATAGCTATGGGAGATACGGAATTACCTATTTGTTTGCGGACACTAGCTGGCTTACCAATAAATTTAAAATCATCGGGATAGCCAAATAAACGCGCTCTTTCTCGATTAGTTAAAGGTCGAGGTTCTTGATAATGATAACCCCATGTCCCTCCTCCTCCCGCTGCAATAATTGTAGTGGAAGGTTTATTTCTATCTAATCTTCGATAAACATGAGAAATCATCCCTTTTACATAATAAGGAGAGTCTTGAGGAATAGATTGAAAATTTCCTCCTTCGGGAATAAGTTCTAAAATTTTTTTAGTTCTTGGTCTGATATTGAGATAGTCATTATTATAAATTGCTTTTTCTACTCCTTTTAAAGCTTCTCCCGCAGTAACATAATTATCTATAGTATGAGTTGGCTTTGGTTTTTGATAATAAAAAGGAATATCTTCTCTAATACCAATAATTAAAACTCTTTCTCTCAGTTGTGGTGTTCCATAATCAGCAAAATTATAAATATCTGCATTAATTCTATAACCACAGCTTTGAAAATCATCTATTATTGTTCTAATTGCTTTTCCTTTATTTGCTGTTAATAATCCCTTGACATTTTCGGCTATAAAAAATTTAGGTTGTTTAAGATTTACTGCTTTAACAAAATATTGATAAAGATTGCCTCTATCTGTTTCAATTCCTCTTCTTTTCCAAATCATAGAAAAATCTTGACAAGGAAATCCCCCCAAAATAACATCACAATCGGGAAGCAAAGCAAGATTAATATTAGCAATATCATCTTCAACAATATGATTGCCAATATTTAATTTATAGGTCTGACAAGCATCACGATCGATATCATTAGCCCAAATTATTTTATATCCCGACCAAATAAAACCGAGATCCATCCCTCCACAACCACTAAATAGGGAAACTATTTTCATATAAGCCAAAAGTTACCGATCGTTTGTCAGAGTTTAATCTTATATTTAAATATCCCGATCTTCAATGATTTGAAAGAGAAGGTGTAAAAGATTGATAATAGCGTAATTTACTCAAACTTCTCGATCGCAACCAAATTTTTCTCTAATATTGCTATTAAAATACTGACCAACAGAACCTGCTTCTTTTAATCCTTGATAAATAGATTCGGGTACATCTAAATACTTATAGATACCGCCGTGATTAAATTCAATTTTGAGAATTTTTTTGTCAGCATCGTAGTCAAAAGATTTAATTGCTTGGCTTTGACTTTTGAGGAGAGGAAAGGCAATAACATCGCGGATACTGGGAGAATCAGTTAATACCATTACCAATCGATCGATCCCCATTCCCATACCTACAGTAGGAGGCATACCATATTCTAGGGCAGCGAGGAAGTCTTCATCTACATCATTGGCTTCTAAGTCTCCCGCAGCTTTTTTGGCTGCTTGTGCTTCTAATCTAGCTCTTTGATCTAAGGGATCGGTTAACTCAGAAAAACCATTGGCAGTTTCCCTTCCTACTATAAATAATTCAAACCTTTCTACTAATCCTGGTTTACTGCGGTGGGGTTTAGCTAAAGGTGATATTTCAAGGGGATAGTCAGTGACGAAAGTAGGTTGAATGAGAGTTTCTTCTACTTTTTGCTCAAAGGCTTCATTGAGTAGTTTACCAATGCTTTGACAATCTGATGGTATTTCTATTCCTGCATCTTTGGCTGCTTTGGCTGCTGCTGCAAAATCACTAAAAGAATTAAAATCTAAGCCTGTAGCTTTTTGTACTAACTCGTGCATGGTTACTCTGTGGAAAGGCGGAGTAAGATCGACTTCTTCTTGTTGATAAGTAAGTTTAGTTGTGCCTAAAACTTCTTGAGTAACGCTACTAATCAAGTTTTCCGTCAACACCATCATATCGTTATAGTCTCCGTATGCCTGATAAACCTCGATCGTCGTAAATTCAGGATTATGACGAGTCGAAACTCCTTCATTACGGAAAATTCTGCCCAATTCAAATACTTTTTCAAAACCGCCCACAATTAATCTTTTGAGATGCAATTCTGTAGCGATACGCAGATATAAATTCATATCCAAAGTATTGTGATAGGTAATAAAAGGACGAGCCTCTGCACCACCAGCTTCACTTTGTAAGACAGGAGTTTCTATTTCCAGAAAATCTCTAGACTCTAAATAACGACGAATACCAGCCGTAATTTGGGCGCGACGGCGGAAAGTTTGTCTAACTTGGGGATTGACAATTAAATCTACATAACGCTGACGATAACGTTTTTCTGTATCGGTTAAACCATGCCATTTATCGGGTAAGGGTAATAAAGACTTAGTTAGAATAGCAAATTCACTAACATAGATAGAAAGTTCGCCTTTTTCTGTTCTTTTGATCGAACCTTTTACCCCTAAAATATCTCCCGTGTCTGATAGTTTTTTGAGATGATTGAATGCGGAAACCAAATCAGACATTTGGTTATTGATTTTCTTTTTGTCTAAATATAATTGAATTTTGCCAGTTTCATCTTGCAATTCAAAAAAAGCCAACTTCCCAAAAACTCGACGAGCGACTACTCTACCAGCAAGAGATACTTCTACATCTATCTCTTCTCCATTGGGTAAATCTACATATTTCTTTTGCAGTTCACTGGCATTACTATTTACTTCCCACTTATAGGCATATGGATTCAATCCCAAGTCTTTGATTTGTTGGACTTTCTCAATTCTGGCTGCACGAATTTCTTCTAAAGTAGATTTATTAGGTTGATTATCGGGGGATTGAGTTCCTGCCATAGTTAAAAACAACAAAAGGATTAATTTAGAGTGAATATAGTTACACTCGTTGCTTGTAATATTTTAAGTCTACAATTGCTTTGTTCTAAGCAGATTAGATTATAGCTTAGGTTAATAGTTAAAGCGATCGATAATTTGTCACCCACAAAAATAATATGAATAGATTCGAGTCTCTCAGTCCTTAACTGTCTGCCTTATCGACTTATTAGTCTACGTTAATTACACGCCACTTAACAATTCTTCTGCTGAAGCTTCGAGTACAGTATGCAAAAGAGCTTGTGTCATATCAATGTTTTTCTGAGGAGCTTTGAATTCAGATAAATCGCCAAGTGTCTCAAGAAACGCCCAAGCAAAGACTCCCTTGAGAATCGATCGCTCAGTTTCACTCAATGGCAAGCATTGATGATACATAGCCAGGGTATTTCGGAGTTGCTTAAAGTTTAAAAGACTCCCTCCTGCGGGTGAAGAGCCACTAGCTAACCCATAACACAAATCGAGTAACCGTTCTCCCTGGCTTGACTCATCCACATCGACAATACCACTTAAAACATTATCTTTAAAGAAAACATGACAAAACCGAAAATCTCCGTGACGGATAGTTTGTGGTAGGGTGCATACTTCTGTCTTCTCAATTACCTGCATTGCTTCTGATAGAAGAGCTTTTGATATCGACGGGTTATCTTTCAAGATACTTCCTAACTCATGACGATCTTCCCAATTGCTTCTCCATGTTTCATCACCCCCTAACACTGGATGGGGATAGTCAAAACCAACACGATGAAATTGAGCCATTGCCTCCGCGTACTGTCGCAATAATAATTCCTTTGCTTGTTCCATTGGTTTTCCTGGAATATCGCGCATCACATAAACAATGTCATAATCTGAATCTATGTTCTCTAGCGGGGACAAGTACCAACTGCCATCAATGCTAGAAATAACTTCAGGTACTAAGATTCCTTGCTTTCGCGCATAATCCAGCCAGGGAAATAGTTGGTCTGGGTTTTCGTGCATACTGCGGGAGGCAAATTTGAGATGATAAACCTCGCCGTCAGCTTTAAGCTTCGCAACTAATCCATAAGCAACGTGTAGGCTCTCAACTTCAATTACTTGAAACTGATACTGCTGCTGAAGATGACGGATCGCGAATTCTCTTGCCGACTCTACCGAATCAAAACCGTAAATATTTTTAAGCTCAGCAAGAACATCTTTGCCATAAGGAGATAAAACTTGCATAAATTCTTACCAAACTTCTTCGTGTTTATTGTAATTTATTGTCGCGATCCCTTACCAACGAGCCAGTACCCTAGATATCAAACTCTGGCACAAAACCAGAGTAGATAACTCTCTAAGACAGCTAAAAGCGATCGCAAGTTTTTAATTTTGCTTAACTATGACGTACTCTCTGACGATGAGCCACAAAAGAAATACCAGCCAAAATTAGTAAACTTAGAGTTACTCCTGGTTCGGGAGTTGTTGCCGAATCATCTATTTGCTCTACGGTAATTCTGGCAACATTGTAATTATCTGCGGTAAAATCAGCGTTAGCAAATTGTTCGCTGGATAAGATGCGTCCCAATACTGTTCGTTTAAGAAGGTTGTCTGTTGAGACAGAGAGAGGGAAGACAAGGGAGAGAGCGAAGAGAGGGAAGATTAACCTTAAAAGTTGTCTCCTCCCACACTTCCCACACTTCCCACACTCCCTAATTCCATTAAGTTTTCAGGCTTATCCGAACAGTATTGCTGCCCCATCAACTGTACCAGCACCACTGGCTAAAAATTCTGCACTCAAAGTACTAAAATCGCCATCTTCAGCTATACTTTCTAGACCAGCAGAGGCTGCTTCTCCTCTATCGTAGATATCAAAACTACCATCATGAAAACCAGTCCAGACAGGAGTTAAAAATGTTCCTTCATCGGGAGTTAAGCTTTCTACCGTTACTCTAATAGTAGCTGCTTGAACGGCAACCGATGTAGCCAAAATTGTACCGCTAGCTAGGATTATCTCGATCGCTCTTTTTGGATTTAACATAGAGATTTTATGGTTGAGAAGTTTGATTTAACTTGTTTTTTATCTGTGAATTCTGATAGGGAAATGAAAACAAGCTGAGATTTGGCTATAACGATTTATCGAATACTTCTGACTTCCCGAACCGTTAAGTATTGTATTTAAACTAGATTTAGTGTGAAATATTATTTTATTAGCCGAAAAGCCTGAGATAACGATAGATTAAGCTTGAGACTATTGCCTAAATCTAATGAACCTATTCAAGTTTGTTAATCTTCAACCCGATCTGCTGTCTCTAACGATCGAAGGCGATCGAATACGATTAGTAACTATATCCGCTCGGTTTGAACAAGATATCTTTCAAGAATTTACTGAGGAGATTACAACCTACATGATTCCATCTCCTGCTAAAAATATAGAAGAAACACGTAAATTTATTGTCGCCAGTAGGTACGGTATAAAAGCAGGTTATAATTTGCAGTTTGTCATTTTATCGAAAGCAACAGGAGAATTTCTCGGAAATTGTGGTCTTCATGGTGAAATTCGAGCCATAACACCAGAAATAGGAATTTGGCTCAAGAAAAATGCCCACGGCAAAGGTTATGGTCGAGAAGCGGTTCACACATTAGTTAAATGGTCTAAAAAAAATATCGACCTCGACTATTTTATTTATCCAGTCGATATTAGAAATATCCCCAGTCGTAAAATCCCTGAATCTTTAGGCGGTCAGATTATAGAGCAGTCGCAAGTAAAAACTCCTACTGGAAAAATCTTAGATTATCTAGTTTATAAAATTCCGTCAATAGCAAGTTTCTCATAGAAAGCCCAAAGAAGGTGAAATCAATATTATGACCAGTTCCCTTTACATTAGTACTACTGAATCAGGAAGTGGAAAAGCTCTTATTTCTTTGGGGATTATTGAACTCATTCTCAGAAAAACAAATAAGGTGGCTTTTTTTCGACCAGTAATTAGAAAACAGCCTTTAGGCAAGCAAGATGAAGATATCAATTTAATTCTGAGTTATTTTGCTTTAAATCAAGAATACGATCGAGCTTTTGGTTTATACGTTGAGGAAGTTCAGGAACTAATCAGTCGTAGCAACTACGATGAAGTTTTAGATCAAATTATTGTCAAGTATAAAAATTTGGAGCAAGACTATGATTTTATCTTGTGTGAGGGGTCTGATTATCTAGGACAGGTATCTGCTTTTGAATTTAATCTGAATACGGAAATTGCCAAAAACTTGGGTTGTCCCATTCTCATTTTAGGTAACGCCGAGCGCCGAAGTACTCAAGAGGCTATTGCGTCGGTCAAAATATCTCTCAAGTCTTATCTAGCGAGAGAATGTCCAGTGATTGGCATAGTTTTTAATAAAGCCCATCCAGAATTGTGGGAAGAACTACTAATCACCTTAGAGAATCAATTCGGCAACACTAATTATTTACTTTCTGTTATTCCCTATGAAGCAAAACTGATTAGTCCGAGAGTTAAAGAAATTGCCCAACAGCTTAATGCAGAAGTTCTCTATGGACACAATCGACTAGATAATTTGGTACGAGATTACGTTATTGCTGCTATGCGCTTAGAACACGCCATTACTAGGCTGAAAGAAGATAGTTTAGTTATTACGCCAGGCGATCGCAACGATATGATCGTGGGTCTTTTACAGGCTCATCAATCAGTCAACTATCCTCATTTATCAGGCATTTTGCTCTCAGGGGATTTACAACCAGAAGAATCAATTAGGAAACTGATTGATGGTCTTGACGATCCTCTTCCTATTTTCTCTGTTCCCACAAATACCTACGAAACCTCTGAACTAATTAAGCAGGTTAAGACTTCCTTGGTTACGGGAGATAGAGCCGAAGGTCTAGCTGAGTGCGATCGCGAAAAAATCACTTTGGGCATCCATCTGTTCGACGAGCATGTCAATTTGAGCCAACTAGAAGAGCAAATAAATAATATTAAAGTCAAGGGGATAACCCCCAAGATGTTTACCTACAATCTATTGCAGCAAGCTAAATCTCAAAAACGACATATTGTTCTTCCAGAAGGAAAAGAGATTAGAATTCTCCAAGCAGCAGCATTCCTGTTAAATCGAGATATTGTCGACCTAACTCTTTTGGGTAAACCAGAGAAAATTGAGCAAATTATTAATCAAAATGGTCTTTCCTTAGATATTAGCCAGCTAAAAATTATCGATCCTGCTAGGGCAGATAAATTCGAGTCTTACGCAGAACAATTTTATCAATTGAGAAAGCATAAGGGTGCTACCCCAGATATTGCTAGCGAATATCTCCTTGATGTTTCCTACTTTGGTACGATGATGGTTTATGCGGGAGATGCAGATGGTATGGTATCTGGTGCAGTGCATACTACTCAGCATACCCTCAGACCAGCTTTACAGTTAATTAAAACTCAACCAGGTTATGCTCTGGTTTCTTCTGTTTTCTTTATGTGTTTAGAAGATCGAGTCTTAGTCTACGGTGATTGTGCAATTAATCCTAATCCTAATGCAGAACAGTTAGCAGAAATTGCTATTGCTTCGGCTGATACGGCTACAGCCTTTGGCATTGAACCCAAAGTTGCCCTCTTATCCTATTCTTCTGGTACTTCAGGTAAAGGAGAAGATGTAGAAAAAGTTAGAACAGCAACAGCGATCGCCAGACAAAGACGACCAGATCTCAAAATTGAAGGACCAATTCAGTATGATGCTGCCGTAGATTTAACCGTTGGTTTGCAGAAAATGCCCAACTCCCAAGTTGCAGGACAAGCTTCAGTCCTCATCTTTCCCGACTTGAATACAGGAAACAATACCTATAAAGCCGTCCAAAGAGAAACAGGCGCGCTAGCGATCGGTCCTATTGTTCAAGGGCTGAAAAAACCAGTCAACGATCTCAGTCGGGGTTGTACTATTGATGACATTGTTAATACGATCGCCATTACTGCTATTCAAACTTACAAGAGTTAAAAGGCAGGAGTAATAAGTAAGTAGGTAGGCGTAATTAATTATAAAATGAGGTAAGGCAGAGGGAGCAGCGGTGGAAGCCCGCGTCGGCGCAAGACGCAAGGGAACGTCCACCAAGACAGAGGGGCAGAGGAAGCAGGGGAGGAATAAAAAGTTTCTATCTTATATTTAATTATGTTTAGCTACTTAATAGTAATAAGTAATCTTGAAAATAGATTCATTCAGCAACTCCTGAACTTCTGCACTTCTCTCTAAATAATTCTCGATAAATATCGCTCCCTAGCTATACTCAATTGAGTAACTTTTCATGAATTATTAATATGTTTATTTAATAAATTGATAAAATATATAAATATGCAAACGATTCAATTTAAGAATCAATGGTATTAATTTTGTATTCATCATATTTATTAGTATTTTCTATACCTTAGATATCGATAAATTGAATCAAGCGGAGGAAATTTATCATGCAAACTAAAGAGCTTATTCGCAGATATAAAAGACAGGAATTAGATTTTACAGGTGCTAATCTACACAAAGCTAATCTTAAAGCTGTTAATCTAACCAGAATCAATCTGTCTAAAGCAGATTTAAGTGGTGCAGATCTGAGTGAGGCAGATTTAAGTGGTGCTTGTTTACAACAGGCGAACTTAACCAATGCAGATCTGAGTCATTCTAGTTTTGTGGGTGCAAATCTAACAGAAATCAATTTAATTGGTGCCGATTTAACTGATGCCGATTTAAGTGGTGCCGATTTAAGTGGTGCAGACTTACGTTATGCTAATTTGTACGGGACTAACTTATCTGGTGCAAATTTAACTGATGTCGATCTTAATGGAGCAGATTTAAATAAAGCAGATTTAACTGATGCTCAATTGGCTGGAACTGACCTTAGTGTAGCTGATACTGAAGGAGCAAGTTTACAAAACGCCTGTTTCAATGAATGTGAAAGAAAACAAGCAAATACTTCTCATCATTGGGTTAGTTGGTCTGGTAGTTAAATGCTCGCTTCGTTTGGGATAGCTGTTAGCTTTAAGCTATTAGCTATTCAGTCAGCTAGTATGATGGAGTTACACCAAATCCCAATTAAATAACCTTTTTATAGACAGAACCGTTAAACCCTGTAGAGGCGTTCCCTGGAACGCCTCTACCATGAATATTTATTGGGGGTTTTAAGCCTTATTTTGGGTTACGAAGTGCAAGGTTTTTGAGCAATTTTCGTTTTTATAGATCGAGAACGATGGGAAAAGGTTAATGGGGAAAGAGAAAAGAACTTTCTGGCAGTCAACTTCCCCTTGTCCCTTTCCTCTAACCTTGCCAATAAAGTTGAATCGTTAAACGAGAAGTGCTGCAAAGCATCGCGTCTCTATGAAATGCTAGGATGGTTGTGACTAAAAGCTAGATCTAGATTGCACCACCTAGCTTTTAGTCATTTTCTATTAAACCTACAGTTATCAGTGGCTAACTTACGCTGATAACTGTTTACTTTGCTGCTTGCGCTTCAAACCTAAGCCCAGACCGCCAATGGCGAGGAGACCGAGGATAGTGCCAGGTTCAGGTACAGTAGGGCCGTTGTTGTATTCTACTTCGGCAAGATATTCACCACCAGCAGGTAAGCTACCATCTTCAAATTCAAGTCCGTCATCAAGGAATGTTTCGTCCTCGAAGTCTATCCCGGTAACCATTGGAGCTGGTTGGCTAGCTGCCAATCTGAACTCTACACTATTATCAGTATCAAAAATATAGTCAAATTCAGTACCTGCATCCCAAGTTACACTTACCTCTGGGGCACCATTTTCAGGAGTAATGTCAGGGAATACAAAAGTTAGAGGATCAGCGAGTTCATATATACCTGTAGCTCCTATACCAGTACCTCCGTCGACTACTATATCAAAATTACCTACAGCTTCTTGAATAGATTCTAAAAAGATTGGGGGAGCCCCCTGAAAGGGCGGAACGAACACACCATCGGCATTATCTATAGAAGCAGCACCGATGCCGTCATTAAGAGGATCTTGGGTTACATCCGGGCTAAATATGACTTGAAAATTAGGGTTCCCCACCCCATTGAAGAAATCAGAAGTTCCATTACTCCAGCCGAGAGTGCTTGCCTGAGCAGGTGTAGCAGCGATACCTACGCCAGCGATAAGCGCGATCGCAGCAGCCCCAGAGGCGAGACTGTCAGTAAGTGTGTTGTTTTTGAAGTTCTTAATCATAATTTACGAATATCCTCGATAAGTTTTTGTCAATAATTGCCGAATCAGTGAAAACATCTTTTCGAGCAAGTGCTTGCAAAACTAAGACAAGCCATCACTATAAATAATTCGGAGGAAACAAATTTTTTCTCTCCGATCTAATAAACCCTCTTCGTTGGACGCTTAAGTATAATTTTTGTCCTTCCCAAAAGGGAATGACAAAAGATAAGTGTAATTGAATGATTTTCTATAGAGATTCTACCTAAATATTTCAATTTGATAAAGTTCGCCAGAATACTTTACATAATCTTTATATAACCCTCCCGATCCTTGAGTGTATATACTTAAATTTTGCACCAGTGCAATTGGCTTTTTGCTACTTGAGAACTGTTTTGGAACTAGAAGTTCAGGAGTTCAGGAGTTCAGGAGTTCAGGAATTCAGACGTAGGGGCGAACGACCCTTACAGGAGTTGCTGGAGTTGCTGAATGAATCTATTTTCTAGATTACTTATTACTTCTGCCTTCTGTCTCCTGCCTTCTGTCCCCTGCCTCCTGCCTCCTGCCTCCTGCCCAATCTAGTACTTTGTCAAGTTAGAAATGAGGGTTAAATTTTCGCTCCTCCGAACTCCGAATTCCGAACTCTGAACTTTGCTCGCATCCATCAAATCAATCTTGACAGACTACTAGACTAGTAAACTAAATGTCGATCGACTTACCTATTACCCTAAATAAATACCGAGCGATCGCGCTGTTTGTACCAGAAAACCATCAGGCTCGACTGGGCTAGGACAGAGACCTAATTCGTGACGTTGTTTGATATGGGCGACAACTTTATCTAGAGGTTGAGTTTGTACTTCGCCATTTTGCCAGACCACAAGCTGATTGTATTTTTCCTCAGCAATTAAATCTATGGCTTTCTTGGCAAAGGCAGCAGCTAAAAGGCGATCGTAAGATGAAGGCGTACCACTGCGTTGAATATGACCCAAAACTGTTGCACGAGTTTCGATCGCATCCAGGTCACAAAACTCTGGTTTATCCGTCAGACAAAGTTTATGACTTATTTCGTCAATTTGTTGGGCGAGATAATCTCCAATATATTTTTCTTTTTCTCCTGCTTGATTTTTAACACCTTCAGCAATGACAATAAGGGCAAATTTCCGTCCTGACCAACGTAACTGGGCAATACGAATACAAATATCATTAATTAAGTCAGGGTCTATTTTCGGCGTAAGTTCAGGAATCAAAATAATATCCGCACCGCCAGCAATACCTGCATGGAGTGCCAAATGACCTGCATTGCGCCCCATTACTTGAACTATCATAGTGCGATCGTGACTAGCAGCAGTAAAGGTGAGATCGTAGAGAGCAGATGTCACTGTATCTACTGCCGTCCGAAAGCCGATCGATCTTTCAGTGAAGGGTACGTCATTATCGATAGTTTTGGGAATCCCAACTAAATTCCATCCTCCCTTTTGTGCCAGATCGTAGATAATATCTAGACTGCCATCTCCCCCTACTGCAATGAGAGCATCGAGTTCTAAATTTTGATAACCTTGAATAATGGTCTGGGCGATCGCTTTGTCTTCAGTATTACCTTTACTTAAAGAGCCTAAAATACTACCACTAAGAAATTGCAGAATATCAATTCCGTGGAGCAATCCTGGTAGGTCGTAACCGTGTTCTCTTAATTTTAAATCTTCCGATCGACATTTTCCGTGTTCTAGTTTGAGAAAACCATCCGTACCATAGGGAATACCATATACTTCCCATCCTTTGTGGCTGGCACATTTAACTACAGCATGAATAATTGCGTTTAAGCCAGGGCAATCACCACCACTGGTGAGGATTCCAATTTTTTTGTTCATTTTGAGTAGTGGTTAGTTGTTAGTGGTTAGTGGTTAGTTAGGGCGTGGTTACTTGCTACTTAATACTTTCCCTAACCGAGATTGATGGGACTGAAGCAAGATATCTAATTACGAGCCAGTCCCCAATCAGGTTGATAGGTCTGTATTGCTTTCAGATATTGCACTCGTTCAAAAATACCAGGATCGGGACAGTTTATTTGGCTCATACTGCCTTTTAATTGAGCGATCGAATTGTATCCTTTGACTTCTAGCCACTCAACTATGTCTTTCTCGATTTTCTGAAGCTGTTCGATGCCATGATTCAAAAGTACGCTAACTAACATTGTGACATTAGCACCTACCATAATCATTTTGATCACATCATGGGCGTTATGAATACCACTGGTAGCAGCAAAATCGACGGGAATAGTTTGATACAAAATGGCAATCCAGCGCATGGGTAAACGTATTTCCCTAGAAGTGCTAAGAAATAAGTTAGGTTCTACCGCTAAAGTTTCTAAATCGATATCTGGTTGATAAAAACGATTAAATAAGACTAAGCCATCCGCCCCAGCATCGCTTAACCGTTGTGCCATGTTTGCCATATTGCTGAAAAAGGGACTCAGTTTAACGGCTACAGGAATATTTATAGCAGAGGTAACTGTACGAACAATATCAATATAAGTTTGTTCTACTTGTTCTCCAGTCATTGCCATATCGGTCGGAACGTAATAGATGTTTAATTCCAATCCATCTGCACCTGCTTGTTCCACTCTATGGGCATAATCACCCCAACTACCAACAGTAGAACTGTTGAGGCTAGCAATGATAGGAATATCTACCATCTTTTTGGCTTGACGAATCTCTTCAAGATAAGCTTCAGAACTAACATGAAAAATTTCCTGTCTGGGAACATAAGAAGTAGCCTGAGGATCAATTTCTTTACTATGAGTAAGATGATGATAAAGGGCGTAGCGTTCTTCTAATAATTGTTCTTCAAACAGAGAATGTAGCACCACTGCTGCTGCACCAGCGTCTTCCATACGTTTGAGGTTATCAATATCTTCTGTTAAAGGTGCTGCTGCACCGACTACTAAAGGCGATCGCAATTCCAATCCTAGATAGGTTGTCGATATATCTACCATTAGTTCTCCTCCTCTATTTGCTTTTAAATTAGGGCAATTTTTTGAGGAAGTTGTGAAGAATAGGAGCAGGGGAGCTTCAGGTGCAGAGGAGCAGAGGGGCAGCTCACAAGGGTAGACTTTTTACATTTAAGCCTGAAATCAAGACAAGGGAGACAAGGAGGACAAGGAAGACAAGGAGGAAATGCTGATTT
>JAAUYH010040582.1_pt1 | contig 18557 bp, 11 predicted proteins | sample 7278061 | NCBI WGS metagenome assembly JAAUYH01 (sample SAMN14350203, study PRJNA611818) | marine sediment metagenome | isolation source: surface marine sediment (0.6m) | place: French Polynesia: Moorea | collected 2018-08 | reverse complement strand
CTGATGAACATGGCGTATGGCACGCCGACACACGCCAGTTTGTGCGTGTGTTGGAACAAACTCCGAGTGACGAAACGATAGTGGTGCGCATAGGTCGCGATGTGCCGTGCACGCTGGCGTACGCTACAGCGATGTACGGGATTCTGGTTGAGAAGGAGCAGCACATTCGCGACCTCGTGCTGAAATTAGCGGATGTGCCGCGGCTCGAGGGGTTCGTGCCGGTGACGAAGATTGGTTGTGAAAACGACGGGCGCGACTTTGCGGTTGGGGCGCATCGAGCGGTGGCGGTAGGCGGAACGTTCGATAGACTGCACGCGGGACATCGCCTGCTGTTGACCGTGGCGGCATGGACGGCCACCGAAAACGTGTATATCGGTGTCACGGCGCAAGCCATGCTGCAGCGGAAACAATACCGTGAGCTTATTCAGCCGTTCGCAGTGCGCGCGGATGAGGCGGTCCGGTTCATGAAGAGGGTTAACCCAGGACTGTTGAGCGTGCAGGCGTCGCCGCTGAATGACGGGGCGGGCATTGCCGGTAGGTTGGAACGGCTCGATGCGCTCGTTGCGACGTCGGAAACTAGCAAGGGTGCGACGGCGGTCAATGACCTACGCAAGGGCCGTGATTTGCAACCGTTGCACCTCGTGGTCGTGCACTTGTTATTCGCCAGTTCCAACAAGTTGTCGTCTACCGCATTGCGCGCAAAGGAGGCCGGAGTGGAACAATGACCGTTTATGTTGTCTTCGAAATATGTTGATCTTTGTGATTGTTTTGTACTCTGGTCGTACAGTGAACAGCTCGAACGCATGAACTGTTTCGATACTATTGCGGTGTCGTCCAGGGACGAGACGTGAAGATCTTGGCTGTACTTTCGAAAAATCTTATACGCTGTGACTCGAACTTCTGTGTGAAACTATCATCCTCTAAACCAACTGCGGATTTCTTAAACATTTTAGTAATAACTCGATTGCCGCTTGTGAGCAAAGCAAAGGAACGTCGAGTGTAACAGTGCCTTAACTTCAAATACAAAGTCAACAAAACGCGGCTAATGTCACCAGATGAAGTCAGCTATGTAGTACGACCCAGGACGAAAAATTTAACTGACAGTGGCACCCGCGACCACGCGCAACAGACGCTGCAGCGCGGCGACTTGGGATAGGACGAGCGCGAACAACAAACGCTTGGCGTTGCCACGTCTTCGACGCGACGTGGCGAGGGTAGAAACTTGCGCGAGGGGCACGGCGAAGGCGGCGGCGTAGACGAGGGAGCGCGCGATGGCGACGATACCCTGGCCTGGTGCGAAGTAGGCGGGCCAGCGTCGCAGCGAGAGGATGTCGTGCAGTAGCTCCTCGCGGAAAAAGCAGCACACAATCCCGATCAGCGAGGTCAGATTGTATTGCAGTGTGCCCAGTCTGAAGAATAGTCGGTTGATTAGCAGATGTCGTGCCGTGCGGTGCAGCGAGGTGAACACGATGCGCTGACGTCGCTGCAGCGCGCTCCAAAGCAGGGAGGAAATCGCGGGTGGCGCCAGATACTCGCCGAATTGCCGTAGCGCGCTCATTTGGTGCCGGGGCGGTGGCGGTAACGCCTCATCGACGAAGGTTTCGAGCAACACTTTCGTCACCCGAGACGGCTCCTTCAGTTGTTGCCCCACCGCGTCGTATAGAACGTAGATCGTTGTGCGTAGCGCGAGGCGTGAAAGAACGATGGTGGGTGTCGTGGGTGTTGGTGGGGTGCTGGTGGGACGTGTTGTGATGACGGTAGTGGTATCGGATTGTTGTAGGGATTGTTCATCGGGTTCGGGTTGTTGCTCCTGTTTCGAGATCACAGTTGCTGTGGTGTCACACGAGTTTGTGGTGGAATTGATGACAGTGCTGGGCAGGGAGTCATCGTCTTCGTCCTTGAGGTCGGTGTCGCCTGTATTGGGATGCATCAATCCGCACACGATCGCTGTGTGGGTTGCGTGGGTGGTGAGGTTAAGTGGAGATTTTTATGATGGTATTTGACGTTGGAGGCACCCATCTTTTTGCTTGTTGCTTTTACGCGTTGTTATTCGTTGGTTTCCGGGGGTGCAGTGTGGTTGCGTTCGGCTGTGTGATTTCGTTGCACGCACAACTTTCTGGGTCGGTGCCGGCACCTGTCCACTGCAAGCTCACCCCCACGCTATGGCCAAGAAGCGTGCTCAGATTGTAGGTGACGATGAGGTGCTGATTGTGTCGGAGAATGTCCCTAACCCACCCGTGGTGATTGATGATGAAGTGCTCATTGTGTCCTGCAAGAAACGAAGAAAGAGTCGCGATGGGCCGAGCGAGACTGCACCCGCACCACCATCATTGCCTGCTGTGGTCATGCCCAGTATTCCGATTGCGCCGAGGTCGATTCAGTGTGTGATTTGTAAGAGGACTACGCCGACCTGCGAAACTGTGATCATTGGACCGTGCGCGTGCGCCGCCTGTCGGTCGTGCATGGCGAGAAGATTAACCGACACCATGAAGATGCCAGTGCAATGTACGGGATGTCGGGGAATGTTGGACACATGGAAGGCGGTGGCGGAAATGGCGTGGCAAAACAAACAGGTCGCTGAGAGATTGGAACGTCTGGCACTTGTCGCGATGATGGGCGACAATGTCAAGTTGTGTTGGGCATGTAAGGCGCCGTTTGAGTATAGTGGGGATGGGACCAGGCAGCATGCGAGAGTTACGTGTCCGTTTTGTAGGGCGCACACCTGTATACTGTGTGGCATGAAGTGGCACGAAGGTGAGTGCGTGCACAATTGTCCGAATTGTGGAGCGAGACCGCAAGCGCTGGGCGAGGTGAATTGTCTCTGTGGTGTGCGGTTTTGTACGAGATGTGGCGTCGATTGTGGGTACACTCACCCCCATAATTGTGTACTCGACCAAGACGAAGGGGAGGAGGAGGAGGAGGAAGAGGAGGAAGAGGAAGAGGAGGAAGAGGAAGAGGAAGAGGAGGAAGAGGAAGAGGAAGAGGAAGAGGAAGAAGAAGAAGAAGAAGAGGAGGAGGAAGATGAGCACGAAGAGGACGACGAAGATGAGGTCTAGGGAGAACAAACAATGTGTACACTACAATAATCTCTTGTGTTACTTGCATGTTGTACAGTAAATCGATGAATCGCTTCTGCTTGTGTGTTCGTTTCTTGCTATCGCGGACAAATAAGCATTCATAGCCATAACGTCATTGACAAGCAAGTCAATCATTCATCCATCTTTGTTTTTGGAACTGTCCATGCCCTGTATGGCACAACATTATTTATATGATTCACACTAATTGCTCCTACCGTACACCTTGTAAGCCTGTCTGAAGCAATCATCCGGAGCCTTACTGCTAACACAAGCACAGAAGATCGGATTACTAAATTTCTACAGTTAACAATCTAATTCGATATGCATTTTATTCATTTCCGTTCATTGAATTGCCTGATCATGATATGCATTTATATCGACGAACTGTACCAGGCGTAAATGATAAAAATGAGGGAGAGAATGCTGGCGCTCCGAATGCATTCTATAGAAACTTAGAAGGGGCCTCCTACCTTATTTGTTCCTTATATTATCTCCATTTAATACCTGAAATTAAGGGACACTAGCAGCTACATTTTACATACACAAATATGCACTTGATATTTCAGATTATTAATAAATAAAACAATAACTACAGGACAAAAGGTCGATGCAGGTAATCTTTTCGAACTACCGGTAGCTATTTCATCGCCTTACTAGGTATAGACGTAATTTATCTAAATCTATTTTTTTGAGAATGTACCAGCTAATAGAAAGTACGGTAAACAATGCTCCGAGGCATTAAACTGTCACTGGACAAGATTGGAATATTTGAAATAGCATTTGCTGATCAACTGCGAGGAAAGCAGCAGAACTGGAAATTAATAGGTTTTAGTAAATAAATTTGTTTCCAATTAGCTAGAAGCGCAAGATGTAACATGCTTCTTCCAATTTTTACATAAAAAGACTGATTTTGCGCTTAATTGATTGCATCCTTTCTTGGATGATTCACAAAGGCATTATTGCAGCTGAAAAAATAAAACCATTGTAGAACTTTGGAATCGTAAATTTATTCTACTCGCTCTTCATCGCTTGCTTAACCAAGTTTGTTTCTTTGCTGTCTCCCAATTTTCAATATCTTTGTAAGCAACACATACTGGAAGGATGTAGAAGCCCATATAGAGAGCAAGGTTAAGGCTCGGGCTTCAAGACTTATCAGAAGTCTTGTTCACGAACACGTGTCTGAAATATTGAAGAGCAAGTTGTGCAACGATTCTCTAGTCCTCACTACAGAATCTAATTAGCATGAGAATAGGGAAAGAATGCTGGTTCATGCTTCCTCAATCCAATACTGCATTGGTCCCGGGTGTCTTACTCGGGAGTGTTACCGTCATTACTCTTAAGCTCTGCTAACTGAGAATACAAAAACATTGCTATCCTGAACATATTTTGACAGAAATTATGGTAAAACCGTTCGGACGTCACATACCGCATTGTGAATTACAAATTTGCGCTTTAGAGTTTAATAAAGGCATAAAAAGTATAACACGCTTATTCCTGTCGCAGTACCGTAAGCTAATGATCGAGTCATAAAGTATCGAAATACGTCAATATAACTTTTTGATTCTGTAAAATTTTTGATTTCGAATGTAAACTCATTAAGTTGCAAATTCTATCTCATCCCATCAAATTATTCAGCGTTTTGTGCCCCTATTTCTTTATTATTAATTTTTGTAGCTAGCAGACGAACGTTAGATGATGTAGGAAGCAAGGATTATTCGAGAGTCGCAGGTTTCGCTCTGATCTATGTGTTAGACCTTTTATTGATTTATTCGAGTATCAAGCGGCAAATTTTGTAGACCGAAATAGATAGGGGGTGAGATTCTAGCACTGCTGTCTGAAATTCTTCATTGAGGTTGATAGTTCGACACTTTTTATGCCAATTTACACTGTAGGCGATACATACATGGTGTGTTGATGCAAAGCCGTATGCACGTCTTTGACGGTGTCTGTATGATAAAAGACATTCAAGAATTGTAAGTCGTGAACACAAAATGTAACAAGAATATAACCTTTGAATATGAACGTTGTCGACAATATTTGCTTGAAAAACGAAATTTGAAGATGAAGAATGCTTACAAGTATTATTCTGCAAAACATACCTTCAAAACATTCCAAAAGCAATTACTAGCCTTCTAACTGCAAACTTGAGACAGGGTATCAAGCCAATTTTTGTAGTTATTAAATTTAGCATTCAACATAGAGCTCTCGTGATAAAAGACTACAAAATTCCTGAACGATTTTTTGTCGATGATTTGCATAGGTAATGTCTAGAACGACCTCAGTTCAGTATGTTATAGAATAATAGACACTTATCTTTTCTTATAGAATATTCAGCCTACTGTATTCCAATTAATTATGCGCGATGGAAGAATTGTAACTCTCAATAACGAACTCCTCGATCATGTAATCATTGCAAAACTAGGCTACTTAGAGTCCGAATGCTGAACCAAATTTTCTCAACTCAATTAATGCAATAAGAAATCGACCAATTTCAACCCAGATTTTGTTGCTGATAAAGGTGATGATGATCCCGTTATCTTTCTGATGGCGAAATAAGATGAGTCAAACAGGGCTATGAACGCCGGAATTTGATCATCCGAATTGGTTCGTATAAATCATGTGACACTCAGTAAATAATTCTTCTTTTCTTATTCCCAAGGACGCGATTGGTCTATAGGACTCAACTCAAAAAAGCTCAGCTCCTCAAGCGTGTTCATTCTGATATCGAATGACCTCTAGAATACCCTTTCATGTGATTGTAGAGATAATTTGTAACCTTCTTAGATAAATCATGCCGGTGGTACGTACTCTGCAAAATAAAAGAAAACTCAGAAACTCCGAATAAATTTTAAAAGTAGCACTAGCTTGCTGAAATACCTACAGGTCAAAATTATTTCAGGGTTCAATTTAACAAAGACACAAACAAACCGAAATGCAAAAACCAAGACTTTTGAGCAAAGAACGGGGGTGAATATTTTTCAAATTCCTATATATATAATATGAGCTAGTATAATCTAGATATCGAACCATTCGTGACGAGTGTCACTATCTTTTCTTGTTGAAAGATAGTGGAAGAGTGAAAGAGCAAGTGAGGGAGTCGAATGGAGTAGAAAAATAAGTGAGTATATATATATATAGAGAGAGAGAGCGCAGGCGGAGAAGAGAGTAGGAGGGAGGGAGGGAGGGTAAGTTGTTATCATCCATTTCATTATGTAAAGAGCTCGTACTAACCGAAGTTTCGAAAGTGACCTGCAAACAAATGATAGAATTTTTTGTACCTGTTTGTCGAAATTAGAAATCAGTTCTTAGTTAATTTGTTGCTGTCTAATTTTATTCATTAGAAATTATATCAGCTTATTCCTACATACATAATTGTCGTCGGCGGAAAATAAAGGAAAGCAGGAATATTACAAAAAAATCAGAAGCTACACCGGCCGGACGCGTAGTTGCGAAGTCGGTAGCCGGAGTAGGAAATCAGCCTCAAATAGTTGTCCCAATTATTGTTAGCACATTAAACGCTTTCCAATCAATTGTGAGAATCGATTACTGAGTTTGATGTTTAATACTAACGCTGCTTGTTTTACATTTATTGAGTATTGGTCGAGCCAACGAGACTTACGCAAACGGCATTCGATCCCGTAAGGTTCAATTTTCTTATGGACCTAGTAAATTGTTGTGGGTCGATTATTATACTTGAAAGCAGAAACAATTCAAATTGAAATGGAACGTATTTTACATTAATATGGCAATTTATTTGCGATAACATTCAAAGACATTAATCCTCTTTACTCTCGCACTGCGTGTGCTTCAATAGGCACAATGTAAGACGCCCATCCGAGAATTTTTGATGTCGAAATAGAATTTAAAGTATTCGTATGAGGCTCTTCGGAATAGAGTTATCGGAATGTATGTTTTCTATGTTAGACTCTTGCCTCTTAATTTCGCTAGAGAACCCCACGGAAATTAACCTACGTAAATTGAAATCGAACGCAATCGATTTTTTAGACGCTAACTCACTCAGCTCTTTCTGCTGTAGTCCAATGAATATTCTATTTCCTGATTTTTATATGAGTAGGTTGAATCAAATGATCTAAAAGAATCGTATATTTAGAAAGCGGTACCTTTCCACATTAGAATTTAAGCGATTCAGCAGTAATTTTTCTCTTTCCTGATAAAGTTTGTACTTTTCTCTGACAAGAGTAAGTAAACTCTACTCTTGTATTTGATTCGTTGTAGTGGCCTGTTTCAATTGATTTCTTCTGAAGTCACGAGAGATTAATACCTTTGTAGTATGAGGATATTGATTATGAGAGATATGCAAGGCTTCATTGAGCTTGCAAATTGTGGCTTGGTTTCAAAAATTTACCATTCATTCAGGTATAGATTCAAAAACACATTTAGAGGCTTCCAGCAATTTTGTCATCTAATTATATTCATATTGACTCGAACGGAAATTTCAAGAAATTACTTTTCTGTAAGAGCTGTTTGTAGAAATTTCATAACTTTCTCTTACATATCCCGCTTGTTATTCAATACAGATACAATCTAATCTCACACCAAAATGGCATATATTGCATCAAAATTGATTTGGAATATTGATATAGACGATTCTTCATTGCTATGTTTGAGATTAATTACTTCAGCATTAGTTCGTCCAATTGAAACCAGAAGGCAAATTTTCGAACGGAAACTCAGTTCCGTGATGGCCTCTTTTTGAATTATCGACAGAGAATTACAACAATTTGTTTCTACGAGTTGTTTCATTGGCTGGTACAATAAGAATCAGATAACGGAAATCCAGATTTCTACAAAAATGGAAAATTATTGAGCACAAAAGCAATGCAAGATATGAATCTATTAAATATGAATGCTATTCATTGTCTCCCTTCTCCAGATCACAAAAATACTTCATCTTTTGCCTAAAAACTCTACTTTCTTGACCCAGTTTTCAAATATTCAGGCGTTTGCATTTGTGTCCATCTGTAACTTGAACAAAGTAACTATAAACTTCTGCGCTTTATCAATATTTCTCTAAGATGGGTTGCAGTTTCATGGTAGAAACCAGTCTTTTCCTGTCTTTTGGAAAAATTTTAAACTTACAATTCTTTTCTCAGTCGCAAGGATCTTGAAATAGATTGTGTAGTATGACTACCTCTAGTTGTTGAAATGTTGCGAAAAAACCAATGCGAAAGCAACACCATGTTTTAGAAGGAGAAGGTATTTGAGATTAAGTTTTACAAAATCGTCAGACAGAAGTATCAAGATTGAATTGCTCTGCATAAAAACAGCAATTTGACTTTATTTTTAATAATTCAATTAGAATTGCAGTCCAGTGCGCATAACTCAATCAAATGCCCGATCCATTGAGCGTAATCTGTTTGTGCTCTGCTCGTGTTCGTATGGGCGGCTCCTTGACTCCCGGATTTAATGAAACGGACGTTATTGTAGCAGAAGAGTTTTCTTTTACCAATTTACTCTGCAATGATCAATAATGCATAGCCATTTTAAGGTCGGAATGGAATTCAAAGTTTTAAGTTGAACTTTGTCTATGAATTTGAATTCAACTTGCATACCGAAGACGACCAGTTCTGAAATTCAAACAGTCATTCCTATTCTCGAATGCTGAAGAACTTACCACTGTAGCCTGAATTCAGGCATTCGTATTCTAAATGAATGACTCATGCCCAAAAAGAAGGGTTCACCGATGTATTTTTGATTCATCTAACACTTTCGAAGCCTCGAATAGTTTATTTGAAACAAAAGTTACCGAAGAAACTCGAAAATAAGTTAAGGGTTGTAATCTGGTGACTCTAGGAAGATGCTTTCGGTCAAAGTTAAGCAAGGCGAGTCGACTACCAAGGAGCTATGAAGTACTTCATAATCTGACGTGAATCAGTCGATGAAGAGGCTTAAAGTATTATTACTTGGAGTTTTTGAGAGACTATAAGAAATCTACAAGATCGAGGCGTATAGATTGGCCAATGTGTATAGTGCGTCTGGACCACTCGTCTTGTTCTTAAGGTATGTGATACAACCGCAGCAAGCTTATCGATTTTTTGCATTACAAATGTGGGTAAATACTTACCAGTATAGACGCCAAAAACCATTGATTCAGGAAGATATTTAGACTGAGTCTCTAGTTTGATATTATATTGATCAATTCATATTGCATTGCCATGAAGCTACTAAGAAAATCTTTCTGCCTTGTATCACATGCAACTACTCGTTTTGATATACAGTAAAAATGCATGGAATTCATATTTTCTTGTTGTGGTTCGTTGTAAAACAGTGAGCACAATTTGTGTTACTTTCCTAGAGCACTACAATTCGCACTGTAGTTTCATTTACTATTTCGATAGAAATTGAACTGCCATAAGTCTTTTGAATCGAATTACAAAAACTATGCTTATGATATATCCAGAAGGCCTAACTTTTGTGTGGTGCAATCGATAGCTCAGTTAATGAAAAAACCACAACTACCCAGACCACAAAAAGGATTAGTAATTGGATTTAGATACCAAAACATGAGTGTACACGGGTTAGAGAAGCTCGACCAAGGACTCAGTCCACAATCACTTATAGAAATAACCCAAGTAATAGAATGATAACAATCGTGCTCGAGCACTCGGGAACCAAGGTCTTGGTTTAGCGTAACGACAACTTCTCACTAAATACTAGTAGTTCTGTAAGCCGAAAAACTAACTATTAGCACCCATCTAGTAAAAAGAGCAGTGCGAAAAAAGAGCGGATAACGTGGCCGAATTATACAGTTAAAATCTCGAAATGCTTGATTTTAGATAAAAATGAGTTCAAAGCATTGAAAATCCTTTAATATTATGACTTGATGAGGTTTTAGAGTGTCAATATATTGTATTGATCTCAGACTACAGAAGCTTGCTAGGAACGTGGGTTGAAATGCGATATGAGGCGTAAATTTTTATCTGCTTCTACTATTAGAGCTTTAGCAGAAACAGCAGTTGCAACATTCTTCTCATAATGTTGTGAAATTATCATTCCAATTCCTTTATATTGTCGGTGATACTACAAAATGACAAATTAGGTGTTGTCTTGATACGATTTGATGCCTACACTTTTTAAAAATGTTTCTCTTACAGTGTATCTACGCACATTGTTTCTGCGCACTCCGAATCTGATGTTAAATGCTGTAGCGATTAAGAACAGATTTTCGTTTATGTTTTCCTTCGCTTTATTCACATGCACTGCCAGCAGCCTATAATTATTTCACTTGCCGAATTATATGGACACGTTATAAAAATCTTCGAAAATTATGGCGGTATTCTACAAGTTCGAGAAGTTGTGTAGTAGCGCTTTAGCAATTTAACTCGCTTCATTTAGAGTAGGTTATGAGATACATCTAAGTTCGTAATGATTTGAAAGGCATTCACCTCGTTTGCGCTTTCTACTTTCCACCATAGTTGGATCAGTGTTAAGATATTGCTTGTATTGTTCTAAATTTAATTTCAGTCGACCATAGCTATCGATCGAAAATTTATGAAAAGATTTGGTAAAGTGAATTTCTAAGCTACTGATGATATAGTAAAACAAGGGTGATTGAATTTTCTACGCAGCTTGATCCGAATACTAATTTTTAATTCTTACTTTTATTCTGTCTGCTGTACTGTGCAGTACACTTTGCACAACAGGACGTGCTCGACGGAAGTTCAATGGCGGGTGCAGATGTTACCACCGAGGCGTTTTCTGCCCTGCTATCGCGGGACTTCAATAAGTCTCATGAATTGTTGGCATCCATTTCCAAGCAGCTGGGACCAGGGTCGAAATCTCGCGTTGACCACAATGCTGCGGTGGTAAATCTGTACGCCGCAGGTGGACCAGGGAGTCCCGACGCCCAGCCACACATACGTGATCTTGTATTAGCTGCAGTTTCCGCCATACCTGAAGCGGATCGACCGAAATCTGTCGACCAGTTCTTTTCGGAGACCACGAAAGATAGGTCGGCGTTGAATACCGTGCTATCAGCGTGTGGTGTAGTTCATCTCTACAACTTAGCTGTTATCGCATACAACAGCGATAGAATCAGTGCCGCTGCCTCCATAGGTGAAGTGCTATACGTGAACATCGAAGCAATGGAGGATTGGCTTGCATTACGCTCATGTTTTTTGCTCATCGATGTCTACTTGCGCCTCGACGACTTATCATCTGCGGTCAGTGCGCAAGTGCACGCCGAGCGAATTATTCCTGGATTTTCTGGTGAAAGCGAAAATTCGGGCAATGCGGCTTCTTCGAGTGACAAAGCCCAACCGACCTTGTTTCCCGTGGCTCCGAAGTGGAAAGGAAAATCTGCGTCTGTTGTCGAGCCTCCAGTTTCTTTTGATGATGCCAAGTTTTGTATGCAATTGTACAACGCACGAATCAGTTCCGCCCTGGAAGTAGCAGGGAAACCCCCGAGCCATTCCAAGTTCGGTGTAGAACCTGCGGAAGATGCCACTGGTCGTTCTCTTGCTGCTTCCCTGCTTATGAAAGCTCGATTGGAATCCGATACCGAACAAGCTATGAAAACTCTGGCAAGTATCAAGTCTCTCGGTCCGGAAGAGACATACAGGAAAGTGCTTCCTATTATGCTTAACACTTTTGGTGTTCTTCACCATCGAATAGGAAAACACGCCGTAGGTGCTTTTTACTTTCACCAAGCTCGCGAAGCTTTTCTGAAGGCTATAGAATCGAAAACTGAAAGCGGTCAAGGTTGGGAGGGTGGAAACAAAGATGACGATGTTTCGTTATCTGTAACTCGCGCTCCTCATGATACGCACGTCACTTACAATCTCGCCCTCCAATACATGAAGATGGGTGTGTATCAAGAGGCCCTGGGGATGTTTTCGTTGTGTGCTCGCTCGGATAAACTCCTGGCATCTACCTCTCCTCGAATCTGGATTCGGATGGCGGAATGTTGTATTGCAGAGGCCAACAAAAGTTATGTAAATTCACAAGGTGTAGACCTTGAAGGTAGGGGGCGTGGTCGCCGACTGGTGCTTTGGACCCAACCTTATGAAGAGAAGAAGGTGTTCTCGTATGCTGCGATTTGTGCTCGTGCCGCGCTTGGAATTTTAGACGAAACGAAGAAAAAGTTAGAAGGGCATGACGAAGGAGATGGAAATTCAAAAGCTAATGATGAAAAAGAGAGCGAGGCGAAAGAAGAAGCCAAGTTGCGATGTGTTGCGTTCGCACTTCTGGCATACGCCTTATTGGAAGTAGATGCGAAAATGGCGCTTGATGCATGTAACGACTTGGTCGATGTGAGCTCGAGCATCGATTCCGAACGTGCAGTTCTCGGTCGCTTATATGGTGCCGAAGCATTATGTATGTTGGGTCGGCCGAATGATGCTGTTGAACGACTAGCGCCGTTGCTGGCGCTGAGGACATTGGGACATGCGTCTATTCGTGACGGTGCATTCGTAAATGTCGCGTTGGCTCACTCCATGCGTGGGGACATGACAACAGCAGTCCGTGCTGCAAAGGCTGCACTTAAAGTAACTGGGGGTCAAGACAAGAAAGAGACTCCACGTCGTGAAGCTTTGTTGGTTGCTTCTTATGTTTTCTTGAGAGAAGGGGACGTGGCGAACGCTAGAACGTCACTGCATTCCTTGCGAGTAATTCCTGTTAAGCGAAGTGACCCAAACAGTCGATTAACGCAGGCGAATCTTCCTAAGTAAAGCGACATGAGACGGTTGTCTGTTTTTACCACATCGCTTCAGCTTCTGTTCAATAGCTAGAAACGGTCATGTCTGTTCTACGAATTAGGTTGCGTCGAGACCGGAGGCTTGTCTAGTGCAGATGTTTCACCTTGCAACTCCTTGAGCAGGCGGGCGAGATCAGCCTTCGAGATGTTGCCGTCTGCATCTGCATCCAAACGCCGCAGAGTTTCTGCAACTAGTGCATCGTCCGGATTACCAGCAATTACTCCCATAATATTCTTGCACTCCTCGAACGACATAAGACCATCGTTATCTTGATCTAACAGTTTCATTCGCAGTCCAACAACAGCATCAACCTTTTCAACTTCTCTCTCTAGTTTGCGAACAAGAGTCTTGAACCGTCGAAGATCCAATCCAGTCGCATTCCCACTTTCCTTCACAACCGCCTCAACCCCAGCCAGTTCAGCTTTCAGATTCGCGAGTTCTTCACGTTCCTTCTCAACCGCCGATTCTGAGGAGAGCTCACCTAACGAGACAAGCAGTTTTCGAATATCGTCCTGTTCCTTGTGCAGTTCCTCCTCATCCATAACAGGTTCGACAGGAGCGGCATCGTCAACAACTTTCTCTTCCGCAGACTGCCGTTCGTCGGCAGCAGCGAAGAACTCCTTTTTCATTTCCGATTCCAATGCTTCCGCCTTCGCCATTTCGGGATCTTGCGATTCTTCTTGGCCATCAACCACTCCATCTGCTGCAGATAATTCTTCCTTCTTCTTCCGCCGTTCTTCGTCTTCTCGTTCCTTCCTTTCCTCGGCTTCGGATTCCATGGCGATGAGCTTCGCCTGGCGACGGGCTTCATCGAGTCGTTCTTGATTGGTGGCACCACTTTCCGAAGCAGCCGCTGACTTCACGTCCATGATAACTTCTTCAGGCAGAGAACCGAGAGTTTCCTTAAGTCCGTCGCTACCTGTATAGAAGAAGGCACGAGACATGATTAAGAGTGAGCTCGGAATTTCACGTCTCTGTGACAAATCCAACCAACCATGAAGCTGTTCACGAAGAACTTTCTTGGGAATACCAATGACTTGAATTCCTCTATCCTGGCACGCTTTCACGATTTCATCATCGGTTAATGAATTCACTCCACCTTCCCACATAATTTCCATGTCGTCTTTCTTGATGTTGTTCAATCGGGAGCGCAGCTTGAATCTCAAAAATTGGTCATGACCGTACGGAGAGAGACCCATGTACTTGCACATCGCCACCAGCTGAGGGCGTGCTGCACCATCGATTGTGATTTCGTCGTTAAAGAGGCGAGCGAATTTGGAGACTTCTCCAGAATCCACAGGGATGCCAGACCGAATGGAATCAATGAAATTCTCAAGCGACTCTGCGTCTTGTTGAAGTTCTGAATCATCGCTTGACGTCTTAATGCTTTTTGCTTTCTCTTCGACTACTTCACGCAGATACTTCGCGATTTCAATTCGCCCCTTCAGTCGTCGCTTCATGTCTTCTTCCTTCTTCATATCATCTTGGAACTGGGAAGGAAGCATGTTCGGGAACAGGCGAAGTGCGAAAGGAAGTGCGAATTCGGCAAGAGGAATGATAAGGAAAAGAGAGAATGGCACCAATCGAGCAAGATCCACACCGGTCTGAACGATAAAGTTTCTTTGCCGTCGAGTTATCTGCTTTCCATTTGTAATTCGACGCAAAATTCCCGCACTTACCCGGACATCGGCAGCAAGGAGTCTTGCGCCAGCCCACATATGCTTCAACCAACCAACGAAATCCAGACGGAGTTGGTTCGAATACCGCAACGCCTTCATGGGAGACTTCAGCGCATCTCGCCATGTTAACCGGTTGGATGATTTTGCACTTGATGACTTTTCAGACACAGCTTTTACTGGGGTGGCGGAAGTGTCTGTGCCATTTTTCGTAGAATGTGTAGTCGGCGACACGGCTTGTGATGAAGCAGCTTTCATTGGAGTTCTTCTCGGATTTGGTGACCCATTTGTCGAAAAAGCACGAATCGTTCTTCTTTTCTGGATCCCAGTTTTAAGGCGGGAGTTGATAGAGATTCGCCTCGGAACGTTGTTGCGAGATGTCTGAGGTGAAATCGCAAAATTCGAGAACTCATCAGATAGATTGTACGTTGCAGTCAGCGAGCCATTCTTACCCGCAAGTGGAAGGGTATCAAGGCTATTGACTTCAAAATTAAGAGGGATGGCATTCGTTCGAAACGGTAGAGATCGTTCGGTTACGATGTCACCATGACGCGGAACTAGAGGTGGCACGAAGCGTTTCCCATTAGAACGAGCCAAGGAAGAAAATCGGACAGCTCGTCTGGCTGCCAGACGCGCTCGTAACATCGTCAACAGCTGAGTTGTTTCAAACCATCGAATCGTCGACAGTTTTGTGACGTCCCATGAATGATCCGACGATCCGGCAGGGCATTGGAGCGGGCTTACAGTGCAGAAATGAGAGAACGTAAATTCTGATTACTTTAATCTTGGCGTTTCGATAATAACCTGGAGTCGAACGTTCTGGAAAATTTTTCTAAACTTTCCAGTTTAGCAGCGCTTACTCATTCCATTTCAACCCCGAAAACTAAGGTCAACTCGCTCGCACCCGACATCATCATCAACACCCATTGCTGCCGAAGCCAAGAAGTTCCATTGTCCCGCACCGTGCTCGACGCCCAAAGCCATGGCTGCACAGAAGTCCCAAGCCGCTATCCTACTCATGCGCCAGCTGAAGGAGCTGAACAAGAACACCGACTCTGGGTTTTCGGCAGGGCTCGTCGACGAATCGAACCCGTTCGAATGGCAAGTCATTCTGACAGGTCCTCCGGACACATGGTAGTACGTTGAGCTCGTGTTTTATTGCATACATTCGGAGCCACTAACGCTATCCAATTTTGCTAATTGTGCGCCTCGTGTTGCAGTGACGGTGGGCTTTTCAAAGCGAGACTTTCATTTCCCCAAGATTACCCGTACATGCCTCCGACCATGCGCTTCATCTCAGACATGTGGCACCCGAACAGTAAGTCAATTCAAGCGACTGAACTTGTGGTAGTTCGAACGGCTCTAACACTTTAAATCTCTATTTCCACTACAGTTTATAAGGACGGCAAGGTTTGTATTTCAATCTTACATCCACCGGGTACCGACCCGAACGAGTACGAGAATGCGTCGGAGCGTTGGCTACCCGTGCACACCGTGGAAACAATCCTCGTATCGGTGATATCGATGCTAGCGTCACCGAATGACGAGAGCGCTGCGAATCTAGATGCAGCGAAAGATTGGAGGGAAACCCCAGAGTTTTTCAAGAAGAAGGTGAGGGATACGGTTCGACGCGCCTCGGAGGACTGGTGATTATCACACCGGTCACAAGGCCTGTGGACGGTTCTGAGTGAAGAATCGACAACTCTCGTCAATTGCTGCTGAGTCTTAGTACGCCTCTATGTGCAAAACAGTTTATTCCTACTTATGCGCAGCACAAATCCGCAGGCCTTTCTTGTCATTGCTCTCACGATGACATCGCTATGATTTGTACTTTTGCCTATGCGACGACATGCTCGACACCAACACCGTCTAATGACAAGTATGGTTCGTGCTTGTAAATGCAACATCACTATTGTCTCATGCCGCATCGTCAAACCAAGTTTAGTCGGTCTGTGCTCTTCATGTAGTAACCGAGTATAGATTCACTACCTATATCTCGCTGTCCTATTATACGTTGTCAAATTTCTTCCTTCTAGATGATGCGCACTTCTGACAGCTGTCAGTTCATTTATCGCACCCGTCAGTGCTAGTAAGTCGGCAGAAATATGACATTTGCTTGAAACTTCGAAACTACTGTAGGGGTACCGGTGGAGCCCTCCACAGAGAAAACAAATCCAATGCTGTACTGTACCTCAACTCATGAGACACTGCTGTAAGCGCCTCCACGCCCAAGCCGCTGACGTTGCCCTATTGTCATAGTTCTGCACTCACCGTATTCTACCAACGAAATAATTTCTGTCGAAATACGTTATCATCTCATTGTCAGGTGTCCACGAAATGCACTTTCCCGTTCACTGAAAATATTCTCAAATGAATGGAAGGTACAGGGCACCGGTACGGTGCCGGCAACCTCAGACCAAAAATCTATATCGGTTTCCTTAAGTACACAAGTGGTCTGCGCATGAATGCACTCCTGTTTAGGTAGGCTTGCTCGAACTAGAAAGTAGATATGCTGGCAGGAGCGCCATTCCCTTTTCTCCCTCTACTTTCTCCAGGGCTTGCAACCGACTTGAGTAAGTCGGGTCGTCAAATCTGTGGAAATAATGAAAGCCTTTCGATGGCTCAATTTCACTGGTTTCGACATGAAAAGCTGCTCAACATATCATTTTCTCGAATAAAAAACTCATTCCTACAGTGACACTGTACTACGCAATTATCATACTTCTGAAATATGATCCCTCCTTCCACAATCCTTTTGACTGTAAGGCACAAATCTCGCACAAATTCTTCAATGGCTAATATGTTTCCCCATTGCATCACTTAATGATATTCTTTGCTTTTACTAACTCCTTCCTATATTTTTTAAATACTGTACGATATTCCTTACAAAAACCCAATGAACTCCATTTCTGTGCTAGTTACGAATCACATACAGGGAAACCCGTTTTATACCCACTTTAGTGCTGAGTCAGCTTCCATCGTTGGCTACCTAATGAGGTAAGAGAGTTGAACACGGATTGAAGGACTATGCCATAATTGGTACACATTGTAGACAGCAACCTGAAATGCAAAAAGCTAGTTGCCGTGGCTATCATGCTTGCCAAAGGCACCCCTCTTCACTGTGGTACATATACACTACACGAAACCCGGAAATTAGTGAGAATGTAGTGAATGGCGTCCGGAAGAAACAAGAGTAAGCAAATTACGTATAAAATGTTCATGTTTACAGAAAACAATGAAGGTTTTTTGAAGTTTTGAGCTGCAATACTCCATAACGCAAAAACTGCTTCTAAGTACGACTTCTTATCGACCCTAATTTCCTAATTTAGCGTGAAATTACAATCGATTGTATTTTCTCTTTATCCACTTCTAGGGCATGTTCGTGTATTGAATAAGTGACTTCGCAATGTTTCACTTCCTTACGGACAGGTAATTTCTTCAAGGTCTGCCCCTTTTTGTTTGCAACTCAAATATTAGTCTCAACGCAGATTCATAAATTCGAGAACGCTACAGATCTGGAGTTCAGTTCGTTTTTGCTCGCGAAGTTTTGAATTTTGGAATCCCAGTTTGTAAAGGGAACTGTGTATGATCGTAAAAATACTAAAATAAAAGCACTTAACCGTTTCATCACTCTATCTCGGTTGAATGATATTTTCGGAAATTGAGATTGCACGTAGCTAATGAGCATTAGAGCTTGATTCACAATTTTAGATATACAATTCTATAGGGAATCGGAAGTTCAGTGGGTTGCATCAACGACTTCGAACATGATTTAGCTTTATTCAACAAGCAGCAGAGCTTGATTGCGCTAACTATTTGGCTCATATCATTCGAAATAGAATAACGTTGATGAATCAAGCCATCATATTCTGAACACTGACTCTAAGTATCTTAGGCAAGGTTGATCAATATTCATCCTTCGAAAATGTCCCATGAACTTTAACTACGCCATACACCAATATCCATGAAATTATCTTCCTAGTATGTCCTCAATTATTTTGAATATCTTTCATGAGACCGCGTCGTCAAAATAATATTCAGAGTCTTTGTAGAATTGCAAAAATTTTATTCAACCCTGTTTTTCTGGT
>JAAUYH010107098.1_pt1 | contig 18560 bp, 16 predicted proteins | sample 7278061 | NCBI WGS metagenome assembly JAAUYH01 (sample SAMN14350203, study PRJNA611818) | marine sediment metagenome | isolation source: surface marine sediment (0.6m) | place: French Polynesia: Moorea | collected 2018-08 | reverse complement strand
CTGCCCGAGCCGGATGCACTGCCGGACCCACTGCCACTGCCGCTGCCAGACCCTGATGCACTGCCAGATCCGGATGCGCTGGCGCTGCCCGACCCGGACGCACTGCCAGAAGCACTGCCGGAACCGGAGCCTGAGGCGCTAGCGGACCCGCTGGCAGAGCCGCTGCCTGAAGCGCTGGCGGAGCCGGGAGCTGCGCTGAATGCGAGTTCTGTTCCATCCAGAAGATCGACCATGGAGCTGGCCGGACCTAGATCCTCTAGATCAGGATTGCTCGACCGGGAACCGCCAGCGCCGTCGTTACTCGCTTCTGCAGTGTTTTGCGGACCGGCTGCGAGCGTGATTTCGGCGTCAGCCTCGCCAAACTCAACTGCCTCATCAAGATTCTGGGCGAACGGAAATGCTTCGATTGAGGCGGAATCGAAACCAATTGGGGCCGCGGAATCCGGCGTTAACGTGATTGGCCCGAGTAGTGTCGGCGCTTCTTCGTTAACCGAGTCGAGCGGGTCAAAACTGTTTTGTGCGCCCAATTGTGTTTGCGCCGACGCTTCCACATTTTCCTGGGCAAGCTGCGGGTTTTGGACCGTTCCCTCTGGAGTATTCCGTCGTCCGGCGTCGCGGCTTGCAGCAGCTTCCGGCTGGTCGGTCGGAGGCAACGGGGCGGTGCCGCGCTTTCCATCTGAAGCGCTGCCGTCAGTCTTCCCATCGTTTGACTTTGGCGCAGCACTCGAGCCCTCGTCAGGGACGCCGCCGCCGTCATCATCCGCCATGATCATAAGTCCAGCATCGTCCGCTCAGCCTCGTCTAAGCGAGCAGACCAAAAATGCACCCACCGGACATCTATTTCGAATAATGTAAATAACTAGTAAATTAGTAGGGAAATTTGAGCTTTTCCGTACACTTTTGTGTTCATAAGCCAATCCGCGCAGCGTCGAGGCTCCGCGCGGGACACTGACTGTCCGTCTGACCCTTTTTTGTGACGCAATACATAACAGTCCTGGCTCGTCTTCTTCCTGCCAACCCTGATCTCGTCCCTAAGAATCAGTTTGAATGCTCTTAGAAATCTGAAACGCACCCAATCCGAAGCATGTGAGCAACCCCGGTATTGAGGTCGATTACGGTCATTTTGGGGCAGGCCGCGCTGCTATTCTTGCGTCGAAAATTCTGGAAATGCGGTGTGTGTTGAAAACCGCGAGCGTCGAACAGCGGCGGCGCGTTGTCCTTCAGGCTGAGAGTTAGGATTTAGCACGTGTTCACGATCACGCTGGTCACTAGAATCAACTCAGACACAGCCATCCTAGATGCGTCGGGCAGTTCGCCCGAACCATCCGGCACGGCGGTTTGATGTTGGCGACGGACAAGGAATTGGCCCATGATAAGGCTGTGGATATCGAATACTTGATAGCAACTGCACGACCGACTGCGTCAAACCATCGCCAAATTTGCTCACGAGGGTGCAATGACCAACGCGGCAGGAGACATCTCCGAGACGCCCAAGGTTGACGAAAGACCGGCAACTTCTTTGAGCGAACTATTGTCCCTCACATCATCTGCACGAGCGGCGTTCGATCAGAAAGATTGGACTAAAGCTATAAAATTGTGGAGTGATGTTTGCACCTTAGCGCCGGCGAACGGAGAAGCATTCTATCACCTTGGGCTTGCGCAAGAACATCTGCGCCGACTCGAAGAGGCTGAGGAAACACTTTCCGTAGCAGTCGCCATAGATGCGTCCGATATCGACTATAATATCGCCTATAACAGGGTCGCTGACAGGCGCCGTGTACGCGAAGCGTCCGCCGAAGTCTGGGCGAAATTCTGTGATGATTACCCTGTCGCATTCAAGGTACACAAAAATGCGATCTTTGCGGCGTTGACTAAGGAGGACTTTCAAACAGCCGATGCTGCTTATGATGTCGCGCTCGACAGGTTTGGGCGCAGCGACGACATAATTTCTCTCTCCATTGAGATACTTGCGCAAAGAGTACGGTCAAACGCGCTTGGCCTCGCGGGTGAAGCTCGGTTCTTGGAGTGTCTACAGGAAGAGCCGCCGGACGAATTGTTTGAGTATATCCCAAAACTGCTTTGGTCTTTGGTATCCTGGAACCGGACAGAAAGGCCAATCAAGACAGGTATAGGAGAGCTCGCGAAGAAAGTAATGACGCGATCGGACATCGCCGCGTTCCCCCGCGTCAATCTCGACCTTATCTGCTGCTATTTCAATATAGACAGAGACGACGCCCCCCTTCGAGATTTGAAGATCGAGTACCTTCTCAAGCTTCATAGGTTCAAGACGCATTTTGTGTATCAAGGATTCTACACCTCTTTTGATCGAGACATCGTTCGCGAATGGCTGATGGATACAGTTGCAAGTAATAGTTTTGGCCGCTTTGACGAAAACGTCATCTATAAGCTGTTTCTTATAGCAATGTCTTTGGACCGCGAAGTCTGTGCGTCTTTTTGTCGATCCGTGGATCGAACCTTCTCTCATCTTCCTGCGGATGTCAGAACTCCCATGGGGACAGTCCTGAATGCATGTCGACTTCGCGCGGCTGCTGACGAGCACGTACTCCAGACAAGAGATCTCCCCGCGCCTTCTGTTGTCCAAAAACGCCTGAAGATCGCTCTTTGCATTTCCGGCCAACTCCGGGGCTATAAGTCGGCCTGGAAGTCGTGGCGAGGGCTCAAGTTCGACGACCATGAGACCGATGTCTATGTGCATGTTTGGGAGAAAATTGGGCGTAAGTTTCCGAGCCGACCCATGGCGCACGAAGTGTTCTCCGGCGCTTTTCTTGTGGCTTATCGCTCTGTTCTGGGCTCTGTCGGCAAAGAAGCGTTCGAAGCGCTCTATCCTGGATTTATGAATTTCTTTCGTTCCGACGACAAAGTGACAGCGGCGGAACTCAAATCATACTATAAGACAGACCACGTTATTGTTGAAGATGAAGATAATGGCGCTCTGGCTGGCATGCCGAACAGCGCGAAAATGTACTACAAGGCCGACGCCTGTTTTAAGTTCGCGAGCGCAACCGGCGCCGGATATGATCTTTTTGTTCGGATCCGTCCAGACTTTCACATCAAGAAATTAGAGGCATGGGACTGGAACAGGGTTCAAAAGACGTGTCGGAGTGAACGATCAATCATTGTCGAATGCCGGCCCAAATTCGGTGATTGGTGCAACTATCAGATGGCCGATCAGTTTGCTGTTGGCGAATATGATACAATGTCAATTTTCACTGGAGCCTATACTCTAACAAAGCATGCGCAGTCACTGGGCCTGTATTCCTATCCGCGAGACTATACAATCCATGATAATTTCGGCTGGGCTACACTATATGGTGGAATTCATGTTACTGAGTCAAAGGAGTTTGGATTGCATTTTGCACTCCCCTTTGATGCTGACAAGATTGATTTAGCGGATATGCGGCTGCTGCTTCTCGCCGATATGGGTGGGACTCCCAGGCAAGACGAAGACAAATCACTGCTTAAAGCGATTGAGAGCGATATCGAGAAGGCAGGGCCCAGAGGATGAGCAAGCGGTCGACGGACTCAAAATCACAAATGGAGGCGGAAGCGCGTCGTCCCGTTTTTCGCGAAGACCTTGGCCAATTGGCGCCCGAGGGCGCGGTCTGCATAGAGCTCGGCGTCGCCGAAGGTGAATTCGCCGAGAAGTTTCTCCTGAAAAACAAACAGATCGGTCATCTGTTTGGGGTTGATAGATACGGTGACGAACGAGGTCACAACACCGACGAATACGTTGCGGCTCTCCGACGTTTAACGCCTTTCTTATCAAAGCATTCGTTATTGAGAATGTCATTCGCCGAAGCCTTGGACCTTTTCCCCGACGCGTTTTTCGACCTGATTTATGTGGACGGATACGCCCATACCGGTCAGGAAGACGGCAAGACGCTGCAAGATTGGTATCCCAAACTAAAACCAGGCGGTATCTTTAGCGGTGACGACTACCATTCAAAATGGCCAAAAGTAGTCGAAGTCGTAGATGCATTCGCTGCGGAGAAGTCGGTGAAGGTTTCAACCACGTCGAAAACAATTCAGCAATCACGTTGGTCTCGGTTTCCCAGTTGGTATTTCAGGAAACCTGGAAAGAAGGCGCTGAAAGCGCTGTCCACTCGCAACCTGAGCGACAATACGATATCGACAACAAACGCCCGCGAGAATAGTTTTAACCTCTCCGATTTAGCTTGGTTGTTCACGTGCGACAACCGAAATCGTGGCGTTATACGGCTAAATATCGACGAAGCATTCTTGCTCTGGAAAACCGCTGCAAGCGCGACGGGGGATATTCTGGAGATCAATCGAGGCGCTGGAGGCGCTACCACGCTCTTGGCGGCGGCAGCGGGGCCGGGCAGAAAAATCATCAGCATTGACCCGGCGCTTGATCTAGATCCAAAAGTTGAGAGATTTCTCCAGACCCAAAGCCCGAATATCGCCAGTGTCGAACTGTCATCCGACTCGCTTAAGACGAGCATATCGGAATCGCAGTTTGGTCTCGTTTTCGTTACAAATATCCGTAGTCGGGAATCGCTCTCAAGCCTCTTGATGTCAGCAGAGATGCGTCAAATAGCAGGCGATGGTAAAGCCCCTATTATCGCTCTTCACAACGCGGCAGTGAATCCAGGAAGGGACTATGAAGGCGGCCAAAACTATTTCGTTGGCGTTGTACGTCTTGTCGAGGAGTTGGTTCAAGAAAGGCGCTATGAATTAATCGAACAAGCGGGGTCGCTGACAATGCTTGTTAAGAATGCCAGTGATTTGCCTTGAAGTCTTCTTTCACCGCTCGCGGAACGATTCTTCTCGAGCACGTGTGATCGGTTTCAGAAGGTACTGTAGAACGGTGCGCTCTCCGGTGAGCACGTCCACTGTGGCTTGCATGCCGGGCACCACCGGCAACATGCGTCCGTTATGGTAAAGAGCGTTTTGGTCGACCCGCACCGCGACGCTGAAATACTGTATACCTTGCTCGTCTTCCAAAGCGTCGGCGCTAATCGTTTCAACGGCGCCGGTCAGGCTGCCATAGACGGAGAAATCATAGGCGGTAAGTTTTACGTCCGCAGTCTGGCCTTCATGCAAGAACCCAATATCGCTGGGAGACATTTTCGCTTCAACCAAGATGGTGTCGTCGACAGGCGTAATTTCGATGATTGGGCCGCCAGGGCGCACGGTCCCGCCGAGCGTATTGGCGTGTACGATATTGACGACGCCGTCAACGGGCGAATAAAGCACGGTCCGCGCAAGCTTGTCTTCTGCGTCCCTGACGGATTCAGAGAGCACGGTGAGCTCGCGTTTATTCTGTGAAATTTCAGTCAGAATTTCCGAGCGGAACGTCGCAACGGTGCCCGCGAGGCGTTGCTGCGCTTCTCGAACGGCGGCTTCGGTTTTCGGCAAAAGCGCATTGATCGACGCCATTTCCGTCTCGATGTCAATTTGCTGCTGCTGCAAATCCAACAATCGAACGCGGGGCACATAACCGTTCTCGACCGCCGGCTGGAACACCGCGATGCGCTCGTCCACCAGCGCCAAGGACCGTTTTAGGTTCTCCAGTTTGGATCTCTGTTCGGCAGATTCCTGTATCCTTTGAGCCAACTGACTTTCGCCGACCACATAATTCACATTGAACTCGCGGATCCGCGCATTGAACAATCTTCTTTGATCGGGCGCGAGCTCTGAACCATATTCAGCCACCGGTCCCTCTGACTCAAAGGCGTCGATATATCCAAGTAGCGCTTCCTCCCGAGCAATCGCGTTTGTGAGGGACGATTTTCGGGCCCTATGTTCGCCGACCTCCGATGAGAACCGCGTGCCGTCCAATCGGGCCAGTTCCTGGCCGGCGGTTACCTGATCGCCTGCCCGCACCAACATGGCCGACAATACGCCGCCTTCCAGGTTCTGAATGATCTGGGGCCTTGCGGATGCGATGACTTGTCCGGATCCGTTGGAGATCACATCAATCGACGCATTGGAGGCCCAAAATACGCCCAGTCCAAGGAATATCGCGAAACCGAAGAGAAGCGCGCGACCGCCGTGCCGCTTCGTGACCTGCGCATGACTCTCCTCTTTTTTGTGAAGCGTGTGCTTTTTGGCGCCGCTTTGGTCGAGAGCCATGGCTGTATCTCCGATCAGGCCGAAATCGAGGCCGATTTGATCAATCCACCCCGCAATATCTCACGAAATAGTATAAAAAACGTTATCGACCAGAGCCGGACCAGATCTTTGGTTTGAGATATTGTGGTGAGGCTTGCCCCCAACTCAACGGCGAATCCAGATGACCGCTCCGCCGTGCCTAAGCGCGATTCTGTCCATGAAGCACGGTTACCGGCGGCCGTGACTCGCCGGCGCCCATGGCCTCGAGGACATCGTCACGTGCGCCGTCCAAAGCGACACGACCGTTCTCGATCACGAGAACACGATCAACCAGCGCCAACAGGCTCCGTCGATGCGTCATCAAAACCAGCGAATGCGACGGTTCCAAATAGGCGCGCAGCTTTTTTAGGAACGTCGCTTCCGCATCAAGATCCATCGTGTTGGTGGGCTCATCCAATAGCAGAATTTTCGGCTCGCCGACCAGAGCGCGCGCTAATCCCAGATATTGTTTTTGGGCGCCGGACAGATGTTTCCCGCCCTCGCCAATATCGAAGGCGAAACCTTCTTGGCGCGATTTTACGAAATCAGTTATGCCGGACCTCTCAGCCGCGCGTTGGACGGCTGCATCATCAGCGTCAGGATTGCCCATAATGATGTTGTCTCGAATGCTGCCACGAAGCAGGCCGATATTCTGCATCATGCTTCGGATATGGCGACGCAACGCAATGGGATCGACCTGTCTGATATCGGCGCCGTCCAGTAAAATCGAACCTGCGGTCGGTTCGTAAAGGCCCAAGAGCAGGCGCCCAATCGTCGATTTGCCCGCCCCGCTTCGCCCTATGATGGCGACTTTCTCGCCAGCGTTGAGCCTGAAAGAAACCGTGTTGAGCGTTGGCGTGTCCGAGCCCGGGTAGGTAAAGCTAACGTCCCGAAACTCGATATCGCCCGACAGCGAGATACGACCGGACGCATGAACGCCTGAGGCGGGCGCGTCCCGCTTTGTATTCATGAATTCGTTTAACCGTCCGAGCGCGGCCCGCGCTTTGCTCCATTTCAGAACGGTCTGTCCAAACCGGGCGAATGGGGCGACCGCGAGGCCGCTTAAGAGCATCGCGGCGAAAAGGGCCCCTGGCGTGACGCCGCCTTGCAACGTCAGCAAAACACCAAGGATGATCGTAATCACTGGAACCGCGCGCTGGACGCCGCCAACGAGACTAGTAGAGACGGTGGACCAGCTTCGGGACTTGGAACGGGCGTGAGAGGCTCTATCCAATACGGTGCGCAGGCCTTCTTGCCGCCACGCTTCAGCGCCATTCGCTTTGAGCATCTCTATATTGGCCGCCGTCTCGGCCAAGAATTTTTGTTTCTCCGTTGAGAGTTTCTGTGATTCGACCGTCACGTTTTGAAGTACAAACTGGGTAGAAAAAGTGATCGCGGTCAACAGCACAATCGCCACAGCGGGCACCCAGGCGAGTGGGCCGACGAACCAAAACAAAACACCGACGAACATAAGTGCGAAGCCCATATCAGCTATGCTGACGAGGCTGTCCGAGACGGTGAATTCACGCAGTGCATCATATTCGGAGATAGTACTCGCAGCGTCGCCGGCTTCATTCTCCCCAACGGCTAAGCTACGCGCTAGTAGCTGGTCGAACATCGCCGATTCAATCTCCGCGTCTGCACGGGCGGACGCGGCGTTTATCACGCGCTGACGAATGAAACCAAACACGAACTCAAAAAGAATCGCGATGCCAAGCCCAATCGACAACGTCCACAACGTCGCGAGCGCCTGGTTGGGGATAACCCTGTCGAAAACAATCATCGTGCCGAACGGAAACACCAACCGCAAAACGTTCAAGAGCATCGAAGCCACTGCGACCTCGGCCAAGGATCCCCAAGACCGCCGGATCGCCGCCCAGAACCAGTGGGCGCGGCTGTTGGCGTCCGCCCCCAATGACTCCCGCTCCCGGTCGACCAATTGAGACTCGTGCGGCCGCACGAGAAATACGCGATCCCCCATGGAAATCGGAGCCGTCGGCTCCATCGACGTGACCGCCCCGTCGCTATGAAACCGCACTACGGTATACTGGCCGTTTGGCAGTTTACCGGTGACAAGGCGAAGGCCTGCCGTCTCACCGACTAAGACAATGGGGAGATCCATGTCATATCCGCCCGCATGTGTCTCAATTTCGGCTAAGCCTATGCCGACGTGAGCGGACAATTGGAATAGGTCGAGTATCCCCGCGGCCTGGGCCGATAGTCTCGACAATTCATCGGCGAACCGGGCCGGACGAATGGGGATATGCAGGTAGCGATGCAGATAAAGTAGGAAGGCGGTCGTTTGAGCGTCGAGGTCGACACCCGGCGAAAATCCAACCAAATCGTCGTCGGGTGAGGCAGGCTGGTCATTTTGCGTGGACATTGTCGTCATAGCGCCACCCCATATTTCGCGCTAGACCGCACCGCCACACCGATGCGACGCGGCGCACAAAGGACCAACGCTTCCGGCTCGGAAACGATCAACCAACGCCGCAGACCCAGCCCTCTAGCCGGCGCGACCGCGGTGGCGACACCCTGAATGGCCAAAACAGACCTCTTTCGCTCGCTGGCCCTAATTCAATCTCGGTTCACGTCCCCGCGCCGGCGCAAAGGCTCAGCAGAAAACCGGGCCGACTGCGTCGGTAACGCCTCAGTGGGCTCGTCCACCTTGGGCGGATCGACATTAAAGTACGCCAGTAACTTATTCTGCGCCGCAAGAATGCGAAAACCAGCGAACAAGCTTGAATAATAAAGAGTTCGCTCTTCGACGCGTGAATTAAACAAGATGTTGAGCGAATCCAGGACATCAAGCAGCGTCTTTTCGCCGATAAGGAATTGAGCCTCATAGGATACAGACACCGTTCTCGACACTTCAATTTGACGGCTGACATTGTCGATACGGTCCAAATCGAACCGTCTTTGATCCCACGCCGAACGCACCAACCTTTCGACCTCGCGTCGGACATTCGCCAAACGCTCTCTTTGCTCCTGAACACGCAGCCGCTGCTCTTGAGCGTCCGCTGTGTCAATGCCGCCTCGGAACACGTTCCAGCGCGCAACAATCAGCAACTCCGCAGCCGTCTCATCCGAGTCGTCCAAGCCATTGTTCTCGTCGCGCGAAACACTGCCTTCAAGCGTGACAGTTGGGAAAAATTCGGCGTCCGAGCCAAGTCTTAGCGCCTCGGCCGCGCGAATATCAGCTTGGACGGTCAAGATGCCTGGATTGTCGTCCAGCGCTGTGGCGATCGCCTCCTCTAGACCGTAGGGGAAATCAAAGCTCGGTTCTTCTCCAAGTGTCGGATTGACGATTTCTTGCCCTACCAATTCAAGCAGATTGTTCCGCGCGTCGACAGCGGCTTGGCGGAATTGAATCGCGGAACGCTCAGCGCGGATCAGCCTTTCCTGGACCTGATCCAAATCTGTAAAGCTGGCGACGAAGGCATCTACTTGCCCCTGGACGGCGACATAGACCCGCTGGATCGAGTCAAATTCATCCAGCGCGAACTGTTCGGCCTCCAGAGCGCGCAAGAGTTCAAGATATTGCTGAATGACGTTCAAAGCGAGGGATTCGCTGCGATCGACAAGGCGCGTCTCGGCCGACTCCGAGCGCGCCTGCTGACGATCAACTTCCGACTTTGTTCGTCCCCAATCGTAGACCAACTGGCTGATACGCAACTCGCCCCGGCCAGCCGCGCCAGAGTCGCTGCTGTCATTGTCGTCTAGATCTTGATAGCGAGGCCCAACGCTTCCAAACACGTCAACTGACGGCAGATACAGGCCGCGAGCTTGGTCCAGTTCTTTCAGAGACGCCAGGCGCGCAAAGTTCGCCTCCTTAAGAAGCGGTGAATTTCTGACCGCTATGGAGATGCTGTCGGCCAAATCTTGGGCCGATGCGCTCGCCGCGCCGAGGGCGGCCATAGCTCCGACGGACGCGGCGCATAAGACGCTTCGCCAGATGCGCGACGGTTTAGTCGAATGGCCCAGGCCTGACGCTCTCTGAGCGCGCTTACCCACGTTCCCTCCGCCAATTACCGCATTCAACCATGAGCATGAGATCGCCACCCATCGATCTCTCCTTTTACGGCGCACCCTATTTCATCGAAGATCGCTTGTCACCCTAAAGCACGAAGCAAATATCGGGCCAGCGCGAAATGCCTGTGGCCCGAGCCCGTTGTGTCCTTGGATTATAGGGCGAGTCCTTGGGTTTCGTTATCACTGCTCTCCTTCTAGTCGAAGATCAGCAGACCGCAAATAGTAGCCTACGTAAGTGCCCAAGTTTAGGGGCGTACCCAACTTCCAAGGGACAAGCGCTGGCTCGAGACGAATAGCCCCGAGTTTTCTAGACGCCTTCGGGTTTCAGTTCCTGCTGTCTTTCGTACTCGACGGGCGACAGCATCCCGTTCCTCGCATGCTTCCGCTTTGAATTGTAGAACAACTCGTTTCTGCTGGGCGTCCTCCCAAGCACGCTTGCTCAGCGGGTTCTTCAGCTAGGCATACAAGCTGCTCGGATGGATGCGAAGGCAGCGGCACATCGCCTGCAACGAATACAGAGAACGATGTTCGGCGGCGGATGCGTATCTCACTTGTGCGGCATGGCCTTCGGACCGATGGCGCGCGTACGGCGCCATCTAGTTCCATGCAATCTGCGTTTCTTGCTACGCGCCGACCTGGATCAGCTCTGACTGCGCGGCCGCTCGGATCGAGTCGGATAGCTCGCGCATTAAGGCGCTGGAGCGACTGGAATAACGCCAAATGAGCGGGGTTCGAACCCGAACACCCGGCGCCAGTTCGACCAGTGTCCCGTCGTTCAGATGCTCCTCCGCCATGACCGTCAAATGCATGCCCCAGCATGCGCCTTCTAAGCATGCTTTGAGATGTCCGGCCACCGACGGTATCCAATGCGTTGGAAACCGGACCGCTTGGCCGAGGGCGGTTTGCGCCCACTGATCGGGCAACGTATCGGAACGATCGAAGGTGACGGCTGGCGAATGGGACAATGTTTCGGGTGACACGCCGGCTTGTAAAAACCGGCTAACATAATCCGGCGAAGCGGCGGCCGCATATTCCAACGACCCCAGTTGCATTTTTCGGAAGCCGCTTAAGACAGGTCCGTCGGACGTTACCGCGGCGATGACGCCGCCGGTTTTGAGCAATTCCAATGTGTCCTCTTGATCCGCCGCGACGATATCGAACAACACCGCATGCCTTTGCGCGATCTGCGCCATCGCCTTCTCGAACCAGACACCCAGACTGTCAGAGTTCACGCCAATGCGAAGGGTCGGCCAGGCCTCTGGAGCCTCCGCTGGCACAGCCGCACCCGCCTTTGCATATTCGAACTCGAGCAGGCGCACTGTTTCTGTATGCTGAAATAGCCGCGCGCCTGCCTCAGTTGGCCGCACTGGTTTCTCTCGAACAACTAAGATGCTGCCTGTCTGAACCTCTAAAGCTTGAATGCGCTGCGACACAGCTGACTGTGTAATGTTCAGGACTTGGCTGGCTCTTTCGAAGGAGCCCTCGCGGATCACCGCGGACAGCGCTTCCAGTCGCTTATAGTCGAACATCGATTGATCGTCCCGGTCGGTTTGTATGAAAAGCGTTTCTTGGCCTACTGAGCCGCTCAAGGGTAAGAGCAATATCATAAGTCTGTCTAATGTGACTGTATCAACATTAACTTCTAAGATTCAAGAACTGAAAGTACCAATGTCTCCGGAAGAGCACTTCAAGCTCGCATTGAAAAGCGGAGGCGGTCATGAGCGGCGACAGGATCAAGCAACAGTTCTCGCGGGAGTTCCGGAATTACGAAAAACCCACCGTTCGGGCTGCTTGGTTCGTATTCGCGTCCTATGTCGGACAAATAATCGCCGCTGTCGCCATCGGCGTTTGGCTACTCCCGGCCACGTCATTCATCGGCATAATCGGCGTCGCCTGTCTCGCGGTCTTCATCGCCACGCGCATGCGCGGGCTGCAGAACATTGTTCACGAATGCTGCCACGCCACATTCGCCGATGACAAATCCACCAACCGTACGATCGGACGCCTCGCGGCGAGCTTGGCGCTGGATTCTTTCGAGACGTATCGCTCGGAGCACATGACGCACCACGCACATACTGGTGACTATGAGCATGATGACGATCTGAAAGCGCTAAAGGCATTTCGCCTGGAAGACGCACTCACCCCCGCCACGGTGATCCGCCATGCGCTCACCCCTTTGCTTGGCTTGCACTTTGCTCACTATGTCAAAATCGACCTTTCCGCGGCGGATGGCGGGCTGCACCAACGGCTCAAACTCGCTCTCATCATCGCCACGATCATATTCACGCTGATCAATCCGATCGCGGGCGTCGCCCTTGTCCTGGTCCCGTATCTGTGGCTGCGCAGCGCCCTAAACTATTGGACCGATTGCATCGACCACGCTGGCTTGATCGGCAACTCGGACGCGCTCCATCAGTCGCGCAACGCTTTGGCCCGAGGCCTGACCCGCGTGGTCCTGTTTCCGCGCAACGATTGTTTCCACCTCGTGCATCACATGTTCCCGATGGTCCCCAGTAAGCACCTGTCTGTTTGTCACGACCAGCTCATGGCCGACCCAGCCTACCAAAGCCTGCACATGCCGCGGCCTGTTTCGGCGGCTCACACCGGCTCAATCAGCGAAGCCGCCTAATCGTTAATAGCGCCCGACCGTAAGGAGATCTGATATGCCCTTTATCACCGGACTCAGCATGACAGCCGCGATGATCGTCGCCCTCGGCCCACAGAACATCTTTCTGATCCGCTATGGTCTCGCCAAGGATCGCCGCGTATTCAAGGTCGCCGGTCTGTTCGTTCTGATTGACCTGACGCTGATCACCATCGGCTCAATGGGCGTTGGGACGATGATCGCGTCGAATGAGATGCTGCGCGTGGTCTTTTCCGTTCTCGCAGCCGCCTTCTTCGCGGCCTATGGGCTGGCAAGTCTCCGGAACGCGTTCCGGCACAAAAAGCCGACCAATCTCAGCGGAACAAACGCCGCCCAAGCCGGCGTGGCCGCCGCTGTCGCCGTCTCGGTCATCAATCCCGGCGTTCTGATGGACACGATCGTTCTTGTCGGCGGGTTGGCCGGCCAGTTCATCGAGAAAACGGATCGCATCGCCTTCGCTTTTGGCGCGGTCATGGCCTCCTTTCTTTGGTTCTTCGCGCTTTCCGCCGTCACCTATTGTGCGGCGCGGTTCATCACTGGGGATGGCGTTTGGAAGTGGCTCGACCTATCCGTCGGCGTTCTGATGCTGGTCCTAGGCGGCTTTATCGCGCATGAAAGCTATCCGGCTGTTGTCGCTTATATCTCCCAATTCTAACGATCGAAGCGCTAAAATCTGACCTCTAAGGCCGCCAAGGAGTTGCTCCTCGGCGGTCCTTTTTTTATCAAAACGATTAGTCTTATTAATGTTAGATAATTATTATTAGTTCGACTGTTCTACGTTTCTGGCCTCAAATGACATCTCAGCAAACTGAAGCGCAACGGGTCGCGAACACAGCCCGAGTAGTCGAAGAACCGAGGGGATGGTCAAATGTCAGAAAAAAAGAATTCACTCTCTACAGTCTATGCTGTTCACAATCGACGTATAGAAGTGATTGGGCGCATGCTTGATTGGATAATTCATGAGCTTCGCGACCTAGATCGAAACGACCTCGCCGAGTCTATAGATCAAATCAGAGATCAATTGGATCGAGACGGTCCAGCTCTCCAGTGAGCGACCCTACCACTCATTCAAGAACAGATTAGCCAAACGGACGCATGCCCCAAGTCATTTGTGATTGGTCTAAAGAGGCCTTTTCCGGCTTGATGTTTTGCACGTGTCTTGGACGGCCATAGACAATGCCAATTCGAGCCGCTCAGCGATCCGTATCCAGGTTAATTGGTGTTCTCTAGGCCAACGCCATAAGCGTCCGGTAACGCCGCCGGTTGAGGATTTCAGGTAAGGCAGCAGTGTTTGAACTTCTTGCCGGAGCCGCAGGGGCAAGGGTCGTTTCGTCCGACCCTAGGCGTCTGGGAGGCCGCGGGTGCTTGGCCTTGTTTGCGGATACGCCAGTTGTGGAGTTGCTAGACACAGTAGGGGATCATGTCGGTGGCCTGGGCGAAGAGTTCCTCGATCGAGTGTTCGGGGTCGTCATCGAACTCCTCGTCGAGCCAATCTGCTGTGGCCTCTTTGGGGGCGGCAAGGGCCAGCAGGACGGAGAGCGCGGTCGCGGCGTCGTCGTCCCCGCCCTCGGCGATCTCGATCCAGCTATCCGGGCGGAGCGCCATGGCCTCGGCGAATCCGAACAGCTAGAACAGGCAAACCGTCTCTCCGGCCTCGTCCACATCGTAGAGCGGTGCGTAGCGGCCACCGCCGCGCACCAGCGCGCGGCCGGTGATGTTGTAGAGCTTCATGACGGGGTTGATGGCGGCGCGTATATGGTCTTCGTCGGCGAAGACCGGTTCGGTATCTTCACCCCGACCCCAGATCCCTTACAACCATTCGCCGGGCAGGATCAGATCCGGGCAAACGTGGATGCCGGCGAGATAGCCATCGAGCTGGCTGAGCAGCATGGGATCTGAGCTACTCCCCAATCATTGGACAATATCTGGCGTGATCTAGAGTATCGGGCGAATTGACGGAATCCTTTTGGGATTTCCCTTATTGGCTGATTTGTGATTCAACGTTGCAGGAGTTGGATCATGGGCAAACCTTTATCGGCGGATTTACGCAAGCGCGTTGTGGCGGATGTAAAGGGTGGCAATTCGTGACGGGGAACTGCGGTCCGGTTCGGGGTTGCGGCCTCAACGGCGGTGCGGCTTCAGGCGCGTTGCGAAGAGACGGGTTCCGTTGCCCCGGCCCGGATCGGCCAGCCCAAGGGCAGCGGCACGCTCGGCGGTCACCGTGACTTCATCAACGCTCATGTGGAGGCCCGGCCGGACATCACCATACCGGAGCTTGCAGCGGCGCTTCTGGCCGAGCGGGGCGTTGAGGCGGCCCCTTCCAATCTGTCGAAATTCCTGTGCCGGGCGGGCTTCACATATAAAAAATCGCTGCTGGCGTCGGAGAAAGAACGCGCTGACGTCAAGGCCGAGCGCGATACATGGCAAAACCAGCGCCTGCCGGCCATAAGGGCGGCGCCCGGACGGCTCGTATTCATTGATGAGACATGCGTGAAGACCAACATGACGCCACTGAGGGGCCGCAGCCGCAACGGCCAAAGGCTGCTTGCCGACGCGCCCTTCGGCAAGTGGAACACCCAGACCTTCATTGCCGGACTGCGCTGCGACAAACTGGTGGCGCCCTGGGTGATAAACGGCGCCATCAATGGCGAGGCCTTCGACACTTATGTAACCACCCAGCTGGCGCCGGCGCTCAAACCCCGCGATGTGGTGGTCTGGGACAATCTCAATGTCCACAAAAGCCCCAGAACCGCCGAGGCTGTCAGGGCGCGCGGGGCATGGATCCTGTTCCTGCCGCGCTACTCCCCCGATCTCAATCCGATCGAAAAGGCCTTCTCAAAACTCAAGACCCTGCTCAGAAAGGCCAAGGCCAGAACATATGACGACCTGTGGAAAGCCGTCGGACACATCTGCGGATTGTTCTCGCCCCAGGAGTGCTGGAACTACTTCAAGGCAACCGGATGCGCTCCAAACTAATCGCCTGATGCTCTAAGCTACTCTTTGCACCTGCTGATCGGGTTGGTTTTGGTTGATTGCCTGCCAGTAGATCACGGCGGGCGGCTTGCCGCCAAGGGCGGTGTGAGGTCGTTTTCGATTGTAGAATTCCATCCATTTGCGGATACCGGCCCGAGCCTGTGATCCGGTCTCCCAGGCATGCAGGTTGGACCTGTCCCGTTTTAGTGCCGCCCCATGTGCTCGTTTAGGCCACTTTCCGTTCGAAGGCGACTGGGCTTTTCCAGCCCAATGCTGAGTGCCGTCGACGCGGATTGTAGAGGCCGTCGATATAGCGGCCAAGGGCGGTTGTCGCAGCGTCGCGTGTCTGGAAGACGGTCCGCCAGACCATCTCGCTCTTGATCGTCTTGAACACGGTTTCCACCATGGCATTGTCATAACAATTGCCCTTGCCGCTCATCGACGGCGTGATCTTGTGCGCCGTGAGGAGCCGCCGGTAGTCGTCCGAGCAATGCTGGCCGCCGCGATCCGAATGGTGGATCAGGCCGGGTCCCGGCTGCCGCAGGGCGATGGCCCGCCGCAATGTCTTGAGTGCCAGGTCCTTCTTCAAGCGGTCGCTCGTCGCCCAGCCGACAATGCGCCGTGAATAGAGGTCGAGTACGATCGCGAGATAAAGCCAGCCTTTCGCCGTCCAGATGTAACTGATATCGGCGCCCCATTTCCGGTCGGGACCGTCACAGACGAAGTCCTGATCGAGGAGGTTCGCGACGACCGGGCCACCGTGACCGCTGTCAGTGGTCTTCTTGTATCGGCGTTTCTGTAAGGCCCTCATACCGTTGTCGCGCATCAGCCGGGCCACGCGGTGGCGGCCGACGGTCAGCCCTTCCTCGACAAGCTCGGCATGCATCCGTGGCGATCCGTAGGTCTCGTTGGATATCGCGAACTGGGTGCGGACATGCGCCAGCAGGACCATATCGTCGAGCTGGCGTTTGCTCGGGCTCCGGCTCCTCCAGGCGTAGAACCCCCATTGGGAACCCACTGGCGCTGACATCCAGCACCCGGCAGATCCGTTCGACGGAAAGATCGGCCTTCATCGCATCGATGAGCCGGAACCTCATCGACTTGTCTCCTTGGCGAAGAAGGCCGCCGCTTTTTTTAGGATATCGCGCTCCTGCCGAAGAATCTCGTTCTCCTTGCGCAGCCGCGCCAGCTCCTTGTCCAGGTCGTCATGCGGACCGGCAAGAAGATCCGCTTCCCGAAACTGCTTCTTCCAGCGCGTCAGCGTCGATCGACCGATCCCAAGATCTTCGGCTACTTCGAATATCGTCCGACCGCTCGTCTCCGTCAGATGAACCGCCTCCCGTTTGAACTCATCCGTAAATACACGTCTCTCTTGTCTGCCCATCGGATCCTCCTGCAGCTCTCAAAACTATCAGAAAGTCCCTCCACTTTTGCAGGGGAAGTCCATTGAGATACGACTACAATCATCAACGAGCCCATTCGAGCCTCGAAGGGCTATCCACAAGGGAGTATCGAAAACGGTCAAGTGCGGATCAAAACCTGGACAGAGCTAACTTACGAACGCGGACAATCCGGGGAGCAAGTCACGCGAGACAGCCTTTTCTAGTGCGACATGCCTTGCTAAACAGGCTAGCGTCACCGACAGTTTCGAAATTAAATGTCTGATACCGTAGTAGGAATAGCCCGAAGACTTTGTCATTGCGACCGGTGTGCGGATGCCAATGCTCGACTTTGTCAACGCCGCCGCCAAGGAACTAGGTATGAAAATCCGTTGGCATGGCGACGGCGTGGACAAGATTGGCTGCCGGTTCCCCCGTCAGCCGCACGATAGCGGACATCCAACTCATTCAAAGGCTCCCTTAGTCGCCGTCGACTCCCGCTACTTTCGTCTCACCAACGGCGAAATCTTTGTTACGAAGCCCGTAAGGCCAAAGCCAAACACGGGAGGCCAAGGATCTCCTTCAATGGCCTGATTGTAGACATAGTGCGGGAGTATTTGACGTCGGCCGAACGTAAGAACTAGACAGAAATACAGGCTACAAGGCCATGATGAACATTGAGCGAGTCATAGAATAGAAGAGGCGGTATGGTGAAATTCGGATTGGTCGGTTGCGGACGGATTGCGAAACGGCATGCAGAGTTGTTGAGCGGCGTCGTGCATGGCGCAAAGCTTGTTGCCGTTTGTGATTTGGATGCCGACAAAGCCAGAGCTTTCGGCGACAAATTTCGCACAACCTGGTATACGGACATGGCCGAGATGATGGTTCGGTCGAACCCTGATGTGGTCGCTATCTTAACGCCAAGCGGTTTGCATTGCCAGCACGTCCTTCAATTGGCGCCTTATGGAAAGCATATCGTCGTTGAAAAACCGATGGCGCTTACTCTCGACGATGCAGACGCCATGATTTCGGCTTGTGATGCCTATGGTTGTCGTTTGTTCGTCGTTAAGCAAAACCGCTTCAACTTGCCGGTTGTGAAACTGCGCGAGGCCATAGAGAAGAAGCGTTTTGGAAAACTGGTTATGGGCACGGTACGGGTTCGTTGGTGTCGCACTCAAGACTATTATGATATGGATGCTTGGCGCGGCACCTGGGCGTTGGACGGCGGCGTGTTGACCAATCAGGCCAGCCATCACGTTGATTTGCTCGAATGGATGATGGGTGATATCGAGTCGGTGTTCGCCAAGAGCGCGACGGCGCTAGTGGACATTGAGCCCGAGGACACGGCGATCGCGGTGCTCAAGTTCCGCAACGGCGCACTGGGCTGTATTGAGGCG
>JAAUYH010023295.1_pt1 | contig 18560 bp, 12 predicted proteins | sample 7278061 | NCBI WGS metagenome assembly JAAUYH01 (sample SAMN14350203, study PRJNA611818) | marine sediment metagenome | isolation source: surface marine sediment (0.6m) | place: French Polynesia: Moorea | collected 2018-08 | reverse complement strand
TATAGAGTAGTTGACAACATACGGGTACGGACGCGCCATCGCACTTGGACTCGCACGGCACACGACGGACGGGCGTGAAAACGAAGGGCGAGGAGTAGCAAGCGGAACGCAACGCGCGGAGCGGGGATGGGTTCGAACGGGGGCGGGCTGTCGCCGGTGCGGCAGTTCTTCGCGAACCTGGCGGCGGCGGACGCGGGGACGGTGGGCGCGATGGCGCTGAACTTCACGTCGTCGATCAGCATCGTGGTCGTGAACAAGCTGGTGATGGACAAGTTCGGGTTCAAGTACGCGGTGACGCTGACGGGGTTCCATCTGGCGTGCACGTTCCTGCTGCTGCTGCTGACGGCGCGCGCGGGCGTGTTCGAGATCAAGCGGCTGCCGCTGCTGCAGGTGGCGAAGCTGGCGGCGGGCACGATGGGCTTCATCACGCTCACCAACCTGAGCCTGCAGCACAACAGCATCGGCTTCTACCAGGTGATGAAGGTGATGACCACGCCCACCGTTGTCGCCATCGAGTCGCTGCTGTTCCAGAAGTACCTCGCCACGCAGCTCAAGATCGCCCTCGTGCCCGTGTGCCTCGGCGTGATTCTCACCGCCGCCACCGACTTCAAGCTCAACATGGTGGGCGCCATCTACGCCATCGCCGGCGTCATCGTCACGTCGTTCTACCAGATATGGAGCGGCACCCTGCAAAAGTCGCTCGACTGTAACGCACTGCAACTGCAAACATTCGTCGCACCACTCGCCGCCCTGTTCATCCTGCCCTTCATGCCCATGCTGGACAAGTGGAACCCGTCCGACCCCGCGTCGATTTGGAATTACGACTTCCAGCCCACCAGCCTCGCCGTCATCTCGCTCACGGGCTGCATCGCCTTCCTCGTGAACGTATCCATCTTCCTGGTCATCGGCAAGTCGAGCGCGGTGTCGTACAACATCCTGGGCCACTGCAAGACGGTGATGGTGCTGCTGTCGGACTACGTGCTGTTCGGACGGCCCGCCACGGTCAAGTCGTCGGCCGGCATCGTGCTCACGCTCATCGGCGTGTTCTGGTATTCGTCGCTCAAGCTGGAGAAGGCGCGCCTCGAGAAGGAGGCGCGCGAGCGCAACAACGCGCCCGGCAACACCGCACCCGTCAGTGTCGAGGTCGACAAGTTCGAGGACAAGGAGAAGCTGCTCGCCAACGCGGGCGACCGCGAGGAATAGGCCCCGCGCGCTGCGCTCATTTTGGTTAGTTTTTCTGTTAGTCGACGTCGTGGCAGACTTAACTGGGTGCGCTTCCGGGCTACGCTGTGTATCCCCCGGCGCAAGCGCAACGTTCATTAAATTACTACCCCATCACATGTGTGTGCACCGTGCCTGCAAGGGGCGGTGCCTCGTTTTCTATCGTTGGCGACAAGCTATCGGCTTCTACTCTACCACGCCGTCGCCTGGTTCTGCATTGTTACGGTTTGTGAAGTGTGGTATGAAGTAAATTGTTAACACTGTGGGACATCTGCCATCACGTGCACTGCACCGAGTATCAGCGTAGCCGGCTCCGCAGTGATGCGTGCATTACAGTGAGGCTGTTACTTCGGATTCGTGAGTGATGGCAGTCGAGTCGAGTAAAAACTGTACAGTACAGGAACAACGAAACTCGAGTAGGGCTCGTCGAAGAGTTGAGTTTGGTACAGTATCATGTCCACGTTGCAGTCAACAGCGCAATACCTGTGCGAAATCGACCTGCAAATCAGTAGAGCGACACAGGGCTGCATAGGTGGCATTTCGGGGGGGAAAATAATCTATTATAAATGAATTTTATGCGATCTTAAACTACGACGTGCTGATTGGCTGTATATTCGGTCTCGTGGTCCCTCGAACATGCCCCGGAGCAATTCGATGCCCCTGTCGTATGCCCCGCATGTATACACCACGTCGTGCGACGGTGCAAACCAGATTCTGCACACTGCACGGGGACGTGCCAAAAATAAGCGAAATAGACGCGCCCCAACTCAATCAACTTGCCACTTTGCTTTTCCATCGATGCATTTCACTTAAGTTTGCACTTCCGCTCCGTAACATCGACCACCTATCCCGCACGCGTCACCCGTCATCCCGAACACGTAAACACACCACGCCGCCATGGACGCTGCCCGAAGCATTAGCGAGCCCCTGCACGGCTTCTTCATCGAGTCGATGCGCCTCGTGCGCCGCTGCAACAAGCCAGACAGGAAAGGTATGTTCCGCCCGCGAATGCCACGGTGAAAGCGCGAGCGAGCGAGCGAGCGGGCGAGCCTTCGTTGCTAACCAGCATGCGTTCAGAATTCATGAAAATCACCACCGCCACCGCTGTCGGCTTCGCCGTCATGGGTTTCATCGGCTTTTTCGTGCGACTCGTTCATATCCCTATCAATAGCATTCTACTGGGATAGCGCCGTGGTCTCGCGCCTCGACATAGTCGGGCGACGCGATACCACAAGATGTGCAGATTTCGTACGGGTCGACTTCTTAACTGTGAAAACGAATAAATGCGTGCCTAGCGCAGACTAGATTTGTATTCTAATGCTCCGCCTCGACTTTGCACCGCGCCTCACTCAATGGAACAGTCGTTAGTCCAACACAAAACACAACATTGTCTTAATACTTCTACAGTTTATGTAAAGACACGATTTCAACAAAATCTACATTGATCTTTTACCGATACTCTTCTAATGTCAGTGAGTCGCCAACCTTCTTTGGATACACCCTCTTCCACAGCGTCATACAGACCGTGTCATGGTGTAGAAGCGGGCTGTCAAATATACACTTCATGTGGCCCTTGGTACCTACGGGCGCCAAAATATGGCCCGCTCGCCCCATCTTCGTCCACAGCTCCACCGGCTTGAACCACCGGATGTCGTCCGCGTTGAAGAACATGAACTTGGCCACACTCTTCCGCTTCTGCGTCTGAAACGGGTATCCCGTGAGCACGATGCGCTTCAGGATGATTCGATCTGGGTCGGCGCCAAGCACGGAGCCCGAAGCGATCATTCGGCCGTCTCCCAAAAACAGACTGACCGGCGCCGGCGCGAACACGCACGGCCCGTAGAACGACACAACTGTGTACTTCCCGTGTTGCAGGAACCGCTCCATTTTGTGCTTGTCCGCATTACTGTTTTGTTCGGAGAACATAGGCCGACCATCAAAGCAAACGAACCCTGCGCGACAAATCATCGGTGTCTTCGCCTTTATCGGCGCGGCGCCATCGTCTTCCTCGTCAACTCGAGTCACCCCAAAGTGCACGACACTGTGCTTATTTTCATGTTTCAACAACCCGCACGCGACGACAACCTGCTTTTTGTTGACGCGACGTAGAATCCATTCCGCCTGATTACTCGACACACCAACGAGGTGCACACGAACACGACTGCCTGCGCGCGCGAAGTTGGGCGCGTTCTTATCCTCCGCTTGCTTGGCGGAAGCAGCAAGCACGCGTTTTCGCGTCGCCTTGGGGTTCTGGAACTGGAACAGACTGGCGTAATCGCGCGGGAGTTGCTCCTTCGGGTCCCACTCACTGGTTCGGAACGACTTGAGGCCACGGTATCTCGCGAACCGTTCGCGCGCCGGCTGGTCCATAGGCGTGTCGACTTCGTCGGGAAACTGGGCGTCAGTCTTCGCCGCTTCGCGCAAACGCTTCACCTCGTCTTCGTCCACGTCCATCTTGTCGTCGTCATTCTCTTGCTCCTCATCGATTTCATTCGCCATCAACATTTCCATCGACAACCCAGTGGTTTCGTCCTCGCCTTCGTCGGCTTCCCCCGTCATCATCTTCGACTCCTCCTCGTCGGGCTCACCGTCCGCGAAAAACTCGTCTCCATCCTCTTCAATCTCAGTTATCCACGTTTGCTCCCCCATGGTGGTGTCGGGCACCACCTCCGCCGCTATGTCCTCCCCCAACTCCGCATCACGCACACTCACTACCTGACCCGATTTCTCGTCTACAATCTTACCGCAAATGAATGTGCCCAGACCGGTGACATGGATGAGCCGATTTGCATCCAATCCCATGCCTCGCAGCCATCCTCCGATAACCATGCCGTCACTATTTCTCTCGGCGTTATCCACGGCAAGATACCCGTAACGCGAGCGCCACACTATGTCACGAGGAGCTTTTTCGGTGATTCGACGAACGAGGGCTGGCAAATCGAGCGTGCGCAACGCGGTTTCTTCGCCGAGACTGTACGCCGCCAGAACGCGTGAACGGTGTCGCCGCGTTTCCGTGTTATTGTCCTCATCGAGAGTGGTCGCGAACACGCTCGGGAGACCCTGCGCGCGTATTGCGACTATTTGATTCACGGCCTCATCGTCGAGCTCACGCTCGTTTTTAAACAAGATAACCAGGGAGTCCGCGACCAGCGCCTCGTCGAGTGCGCACACCAGCCCCTTGCCTACCGCGCGAGCTATGAACCCGTGCTTCTCCAACTCTGTGGCAAAGGTCACGCACAGTTCGCGAGATGCGGCTCCTGCGCCCAGGACGGCAATCCGTCGAGGTGCACGTCGCTTTGATGCATCCGCAGCCGCGCGTCGTGCCGCTATTTGCAGACGCTTCTTCTCGACTCGTGATGCGGCACGCGTCGTCTTCTTTCGCACCCCGCTGGCTGGTTTCGTAGAGGTGCGCCCGCTGGCACGTCTCCGCCTACGAGACATGCTGAGCAAACTTGATTACCCCACTGACCGTCGCCGTTGTCCTGTGTACTGATCCGGATCAATCTGTAAGAAGTGGAAATTGGGATTGTTCGTTGATGAATAGTACGGTGACCTGTATTTGTAATTTATAATTACCAAACTGAGAATTCGATTCAGTAAATTACTGATTCCAGTGCTTATCACACTTGATACTGTATACGTGTACTGTACAGCTATACTATTCGTCAAACCTCCAATCCCCACTCGACGTGAAATGCATTGCAGAGTACGATGTCAAATGTCTCCTAAAAGTGGCTAACACACAGGTTTCGATACATGATTGACCTGAAAGAAAAGCGCTCGGCAGGTTTTGCCGAGCGACAATTATGCCGCTAGCGGAAGCCAAGATGACCAACATAATCACTGAAACCGCACTGGCTCTTGTGTTGCTATCGTTCCACTTTTGGCGATTAAGGCGTCGCTTGATAGAACATGGTGGATTGGGTGCTTCCCACCGTGCTGTCGGTCGGAGTGTTGAATGTAGCGCTAAACACGCTGGTATTTCTTCTTTCCTATCTCGCCGGCATAATCGCCGCCTGGGGAATTCGAAATCTGCTGCTACTTCGCCTGAAAAAGCATGGGACCGCGCCCATTCTCGTTGATTCGGGAACCGTGCAACAACGCGCGAAACAACTGCTAACTCGCATACGATATCGACAATCGCCGACGAAAATGCTGATAGTGTTCCTATCCTCTGTGGTTTTCCTATTGTTCGAAGTGAGCGCGGAATCCGGTGTAGACTCATCGAATCGTTGTGCACCTTATCGGAAGCCCACGCTCGGAATTTGTGCCAGCACTTACAATGGTGATGGGTCGACCGCGAAAAACATCGCATCCGCGTTGTACACCCAGCAAATCGCGTGGGAACCCGAGCCACTAGTCGCCACGCCGATCGTGCAAGGATTCCGCAAGGATTTTAACGGGGACGAGGCTTTCATCAAAGACGCGGTCAACACGTCGCTGCCGATAATTGTTAGCGACTGTTCCGTGCACTCGTTCAACATACTGCCGCCGAATTCGACCGAGATGGTGTTCCACGACACACAGCTGATGTGGAACATGCGCATCACTTCGGTGAAGCTTGTGGGCGCTTCGAAACCACTCGAAGGTTCGGGTGACCTAACCGGGAATCAGCAATATTTCGACGCATTTTTCATCGCCCGACCCGAGGGCGGGCTCGGCAAGCGAATAGAGGCCAAGTTCTACGACTACACGGATAGCAAGCACATCTACGAAGCGATGAACAAGGTCTACTCGTCCGGCCAGATCTTCAAACCGTTGACGGTGACGAATGCCGGGAAGCTGCTTCAGTACACGTTGACGTGCAACAAGACCTCGCTATCGCCCAAGGACTTTGAGGTGGCGGTGCAAGTTTATCGCAGCTCTCAACTGGAGAGCAAGATGGTCGTGCATCCGGCGCAGAATTACACGGTGGGTGACGACTGGATCGAGGTTCCTCGTCCGCTAACTGCGGCCGATGTGGTGAAGGCCGTGATTGCGCTCAAGGCTATTGACAGGGAAGACTGCATGGGCGAGACATTCCTCTACAAGACGTGTGGCACGTACAACTTACTAACGTTCATGCCCGTGCTCGGCACGATTGTGATACTGCTCATCATCGCAATGGTCAGTGGGTTTTTAGTGTGGAAACGAAACGCCTACTTACCCATTCCTACCACGGCTGTGGCGTGGTCGAAGTTTGCATGGCTGTCTTTCGCGTCTGCGGAAAGAGAGAAAGAAAGGAAGGCGCGCGACGTCGGCGATATTGAGGAGTTATCTATCGATGAGGACATCGTAACCAACTTGAAAAGTGGAGGAAATGTAGTGAACGCCGAGTTTTGTTTGGTTGATGATGAGTACGGTCAACAATCTCTGACTATTCGAAAGAGGGAGTAAGGCGGGTGGGATGCTGTAGGAATTTGGGCCGAAATGTAAAGAGAGTTGTTCTATTAGACTGAATTCAACGTGGCGAAACTCTTCACCTTCCTCATCGTGGCTTCCATCCAGCACACTTTGAACTAAGCTAAATAAACGATGAAGCGGTTTCTAGTCAAGTTAGAGTTGCATTTACAAGTTCACGTTCTAAGTTGCTCCACCCATGCGGCGACCAATTTCAAAAACGCGGCACGCCAGACACCACTCTGCCCTTCGTCCACGTCACGCATTTTATCCATGAGCACGAGCATCGCACGAACAAGCACGGCACGGTCGACCTCCATTGCGCCCACGTCGGTAACAAGTCTCGCGACGCGCAACCCAACATGGTTATCTTCTAGCAATGCGAGTAACAACTCCGCCGCAAACCCACTGCTCGGGTTGCGCTCCGCAATGGCCAGAGTATCAAGGATATATCTTGATTCGGCTAATCGCGCGCCATCGAGCGCCGCCACCGCTAGCCTATCAACGATTTCACCGCCGCTCACACGGGCTGTCGCCGCAGTAACTGCTACCGCGTCGCTGGCGCCATTAAGTGTAGCATCGTGGATAATTTTCGCCAACCCAGGGTCTTTTGCGATAATGTTGCCACCCTCGGCAGACGCCAATAATGAAAGACAGGCATCGTTTTCCTCATCGCGCTTTAACGCTGAAGCAGCGAGTTCGGCAGAAGCCCCGTCGTACGTACCTGTGCTCAACTGCAGCGCTCGCAGCGTCTCCAGCACAACCTGCGACCCGCCACGGGCTGTTACCAGCGCGTTCCGGAGCTGTGTCCACAGTGCTTCTGACGCATGCGCAAGCGCCGCCCCCATCGCCTTCTTCAATGGGGGATTGCGGGCACCCAACGCAACCAGTGCCTGTGTTCGAGCATCTGTGAATACTGCAGCACGCACTCGCTCCGCCTTCCTTGACGAGGAGTCGTACTCTTCCAGCCAGGCGGCATTTGGCACGGCCCAGTCCGCATCGTCTGGTACTTCTTCCTCTTCTTCTTCCTCATGGTTCACACGGGGTTTGGCTCGCTGTCGAACAGGGGTCCGCTTGGTCGACTGGGATTCGGTGTGAGAGTTTGAGCGCCGTCGCTTAGGTCGCGACGGCCCACATCGCGACATAGTGAAGGGCTGGCGAGATTGAGATGGTTGTGGTTGTGACAGCATAGGCATGGGTTGGGTAGCGTCGACAAACTCGGCCTTTTCTTCTCTCGACGCCAATTCTAGCTCGGCCAATTCCGCGCGCTGTTCCGCCTTCCGTTGCGCATTGCGCGCAACATTCAGATCTCGCTTCAGCGCTTTCACCGTGGCTTCATCCACTGACGGCTTAGCAGGCGGGGTTGCAGAAGCACGATTTTTGCGCAACTCCAGATTCTCTTGCTCGAGTTGCTGCACCTTGCGCTTAAAGTTTTCCAACGCCCCAGCAGTCACGAGTTGTTGTACAGAAGATGAGGGAGGCTTCGGCTCAGGTTGCACATAGTTCGAGGGTGTCGGCGCAGGCTGTAGCGTCGCAGAGCCGAACGTCGCAGTGATTGTATTCCATTGTTTCGGTGTTTGATTGATTGGTCTCGCTGTTTGTCCTTGAAATGAATACATCGACGATCTATGCATTGGCGCTGCGCGTTGAGGCGCACGAAAATGAGCAGTTTGATTCGGTGCGGGTGTCACAATATCCATTGTATCTCGCTGGGGAGGATGCGTAATTGCTTGCCCCCCATTTTGTTGGTTTCGACCTTGTTGGTTTAGCGGGTAGTGCGATTGCGGCTGTGGCTGCTGATGTATTGTCTGCTGTGCATTGTTGTTTAGTTCTCCGTTATGCACCGTCGATGTGCTCGCTGGGTGGCATGACGGAAGAATTTCTTCCTCTACGAAATCGCAGATTCGCACCCACTCCTCATCGGAGTTCATCCGTCTTAATGGGCATCGAAATTTTGAGTGGGATTTCAATTTGAAAAACTGACTCGTCAAACTCTTTACTCGGGAACTCTTTCTATGCATTCACACTCCGAAAAATGAATTTCCTGTGTCTGCAATATAGTTGTGGAAAATGTTTATTTCTGATTCCAAGTTAATGCATATGGCAGTGCCATAACGCGAAAGTAAGAGTTCGATTTGAAATACTCTGTGCATTATACCGGACGTAAGTTTAATAGATCTAAGAAGACTGCCATAACTAACGAGGACAAAAATAAACTAAGTACCGATTTAACACATCGAGCAGGGCCAACATTAAATTTATTACTTATTTGGGACATAAAGAGCTGGATTATTTTCAGCGTCTCATCTGAACTTAAAGTCTGTCGAATCCAATAACAAATCATCCGAGTATAAGTGTCCTCCATCCACAACAGAATTGATTCATTTCAAAATAGTGAAACTTCTCTCGAAGTCGAAAGTAGCGGAACTAGACTAAGAAGCACAATATTTCGAAACGAAGCACGCAGGAATAAAAACTTTTCGCATTAACACAGTTAACTGAGTTCATTTGTTTGTTTACGAATTTGTAAACCTCTTAAAATATCCACTCGAAAAAGGTCCAAGATCATAAATCGAAAGTTATAGGGTAGCTTGCTTGAAATTGAATACACATGCTTTCGCCCGGAAATAGTGAAATTCTAAATGTAATTATTAAGAAATCTTGAAGCACTAAAAAAGCATAATCTTTCGTACAAGAAATAGTACGGAATCATTTATCTAGAAAATATGTCTAATAATTCGCAAACGGTGCCAATTCACTACATTACATCAGTTCGTTTACTGGATAGGGCCAGCATTTAAAATTCTTATCTTCTAGAAGGATTAATCTAGAAATATTACTTAACTTTTATACTTTGTGATAGGTACAGCTCTTCTTCTATGGTTTCTTCAAGCGTAAATCCAATGAAATCCAGAAAGAGAACAAGAACTTTTCTGATAACCACTTTCTCCGCCACATTCATTATTTTATTGATGTACAACAAGTCTAACAACGCGAAGGATTCATGCAGACTTTCCAAAAGAAAAAGTTATGGATTTTTCTGCGAATCTGATATTAATTGGGAACACCGCCGGAACATAGTTCAGGAACAAGAAGAGAAGCAAATATCACCGATGTCAGATAGATGGTACGATAAGTATAGCAACAAATGGTGGCAGTTCAATTATGAGCCAAACTTTTCGTGTGCCTACGAGAAGCGTATTGGAAGTAGCGGAGACGGAGGTGAGGATCAATTCTAGATTTTAAAAAGCTTCCGAAATCTAACGTGAATATGTTTCAGGTAAATGGCTCTGCGATCCTCATAGAGTTCGAGAGTTATTACAAGAGAAGAATAAGAACTGCATCGTTCTTAGCATAGGATCGAACAACGATTTTGACTTCGAAAGAGGTATTCAACATGAACTACCGACATGTACTCTGCACACATATGACCACACAATCACTCCGGAGAATGTTCCTCCTGCAGTGAACTTTCACTCATGGGGATTAGCAGCAAGAGATTCAGGTAAATTGAAGTCTTTGTCTACCATTTTGACTGATTTAAATTTGAGTAGGAAAGATTCTATAGAAATATTGAAGCTTGACATCGAAGGATATGGTGAGTTTTCCAACTTGCTTCGGTTGGCTGCATTTACTGACATTAAATTATAGAATGGGAGGTCTTTGTTGGCGACGAAGAAAATCCAGGGCTACTAAGACGAGAAGATTTTCCGTTTATACGACAAATCCTAATAGAACTGCATCCTCCTCGTGAACTCAAATACATAAGAAATTTCTTCCAACTAATGAAGGAGAGAGGGTATGTTATCGTACATAAAGAACCGAATACAATGGTGCGAGGGAAGCTTCAAGAGTACGTGTTTTTCAAAACTGATTTATAAAGTAAACGATTACAACAGTTAAAAAAATTTACAAAATATTCTGCCAAAACGATTTTTTATTTGTATCACGGCTTTATTTTACATCAATCCATCTATTATTCCTTGATATTGTATAGTGTCACTACCGTCCTATTACAATGTTAAAGGAGCTATATATATATTTAAGCGCCTTTTAAATGATGCAATCTACCTCTTATCGAAATTTGCTAAGATCATCTTCTACGACGTTTATTTTTTAGTACCTTTAATCGAAAAATTTAGCTTTGTAGAAAATATTTACAAATGGATTTAAAATTTAGGTGTAATCGATAAAAGTAATTGGCACTTGTCGGATTTCAAGTTCTTACCTGAATTCGTCTCAAGATACTTTCCTTTCCAATTGGGAAGGAAACATCGTGAGGTCTGAATTTGGCCTTTGGAAGAGCTTAACAATACTCCAGTAATCCTGCACTATTGCTTTGTAAGCCCATGGAAATCGGCGGAGCTATCTTTGAATTAAATTCATGTCAAAATCAAGGAATGTTCTAAATGAAAGAACGTCTTTCACATATTGATGGCCTGAGAGCAATCGCACTAATTTCTTTTTTACTGTACCATGTCCGATTGGACGGCTACTTCTCTGGTGGATTTACTGGCGTCGACGTGTTCTTCGTCATAAGTGGCTATGTAGTCGCCCTTTCGATTGTACGACGAATGAAATCCGGCAAATTTTCTTTTCGACGTTTTATTTTGAGCAGGATTTTCAGATTGATGCCAGCCCTGTTTGTTGTTTTGTTTGTTTCATCTGTTTTTGGGTCGACGATTCTCTTAGATGAGCACCGCAAAGATGCCGGGATTTCAAGTATACTCGCGGCATTGTCCATGTCGAATATACGGTTCTAGTTGCGGAGCGGGTACTTTGAGTCGGAAGCACAATAGAAGCTGTTTCTCCATACGTGGTCATTAAGTGTGGAGTAGTACTTTTACTGTACTTGGGGTTTTAATTTTACATCTCTTCATTAAGAAACAACGTACAAGAACGAAATTGTTTTTCATTTCCATAGCAACAACCATTACAGGTTTTGTTTGTACAACTTATATCGCTGCTCTGTTCCCTAGCGCCACATTCTTTACTCTGCCGTTTCGATACCCCGAATTTCTTGTTGGATCTTTTCCAGCCATCATGGACATTGTTAAAAAAGAGAAACTACAGAACTCATTGACTAAATCGAGAAGCAAGATAAAGCAACTACTATCGAACGGTGGATTCCTAGGAATAGTGCTCTATACGGTTTTCTTTAACGAAAGCTTCCTATTTCCAGGCATTAGCTCAGCGTCTGTTTGCATTTTCACACTGGCTGTCATACTCTTCTCTCACAACAGCCTAGCAGGATGGATTTTAACTCGGAAGCTAGTTGTTTTTATTGGGGAAATTTCGTATTCCGTATACCTCATCCATTGGCCGCTCCTAGTTTTGGCAGAGTACAAGTTGGGAGGACGAACAACGTGGTGCAAGAGATTGTTTGCAGTGTTTCTAAGTATCCCGTTGGGATACGTATTGAACCAATGCGTCGAAATGAAATTCCAGGACGCAAAAGATCAGGCTCAAGGAAGATCGAACCGACGAACGCTCTTCACATGTGCTTTGTTCGTTTCAATTATACTACAAGGACTATTGGCGCAAAGCGATCAAAGAATCTTTGGTAGCTCAGTATCGAAATGGGATCCACAGTTAGAAAACGCGTTGCGGCATAGCAAAGCATTGTTCAAGAAGCGATCGATCGATGTTCGGTGGTACGGCGACCCTACATGCCACACGAACAGGCAAGTTCATCTGCCTATGACGAAATGTCATCCGCGAAGTGAGAAAGAGCTGGGCTTGGTAGGCGATAGTCATGCGGCAGACTTCTACAGCGCGTTTAAAAGCTTCAGGGATGATGTTGGAGTGATTCAATACACGGGTTCGTCAGGCGGAAGTCGTGGCTTTTTCGTTGGTGGCCGCCACAACAAGCACTGCGGCGTAATGTTCGACTCTTTGCGAGACCAATTTATTCATCGCAAGGAGACCATTTTCGCAGCTGTGATCATCAGCAAGTGGGAGCGACACATGAAAGGCGATCACATCACTCGTCTCAGGCGAACCATTGAATTCTTTCGCGACGAGGTGAACGCCAAAGTGTTCGTTCTCGGACCGCGCCTGACGTATAAAATAGCGCCTCTGTTTCCGTTCGAGACTGCATCTCGAGAAACACGACGCAGGCAGACTTGGAGAGATTAGTTAAAGAAGAGCGAAATGAAATCTATCTAGAAGACGAGATCTTCTTATCCTCTCTAGCATCTGCAACAAATGTAACGTATGTTTCCGTATACGATTCGCTTTGCCAAATCAATCACAGACAAGACCTATCAAAATGGGAATGTCCCGTGTTCTCGAACGGGGTACAGAAATTCTGTACGTGGATAAGCACCATTTCAATGAGGTCGGAGCCAGGAAGGTAATATCGTCATTCGAAACCGATCTCATCCAAGCAATGCATTTCAGTTGAGAAATGACCATCAACTCACGTACGAGCGGAGCGAAATCGAAAATTTGCAAATAAAAATGGTGTGGATGTTGTGCACTTTTGGCAATTGCCAGACTAAAATGCCACGGCTGTATTCTACATACGGCGCATACAACGAACGTGTATGTGAGCGGGGTGTAAGTCGCAAATCGAGGACATGTAAACAATAGAGCAGGGGCGATAACCCGCGTAGTGCGCGATGGTATTGAGGTTAATGAATTATTCAAATTTGAACGAAACGTTCACTTGGAGTACCTGGGTAACCCGAACAAAAGGGTTGTGGCACACCAGCGCCGCACCGAATCGTCTACAACGGCGCCCAACAGCCCACGACCGATGCCGCGAGGAACACAGCTAGGCGAGACGATGCAGGACACCCCGACACGCGCGCAGACGTGCGGGCGGCCGCAGACGCGGCGCTGGCGCGAGTTGATGCGTGCGGCGCGGTCGGACGAGGCGGAGGCGCTGCGCCTGCGCACGGAGCTGAATCGCTACCTGAGCAGCGCGGACACCCAGGCGGCGCAGCGCGCCGCGCGGCGTGCGGCGCGCAGCGCGGCGGCGGAGCGACGGCAGCCCACCGCTGCGGGCACGGCCACGGCGGGCGGGGGCGAGGCGCTGCCGCCCGCGGCGCCGGGGGGTGAGGCTAGCATAGAACGCGCGAAGGCAAGTTCTATTGCGTAAAAACATACAGCGCCAGCAGGTACAAAAAAACGACCCGCAGCCGTGGCGCAACCGCAGCCACAGGCCGAGCAGGGCGACGACCCGGAAATCGGCGACTGGAGCGGCGCCGACCCCGCCGCCATGCAGGACGTGCTCGCCACGCTGAGCAGCGCCTGGACGGAGCGCGTCGCGGCGCTGCGCGCGGTCTCGGCGGCCGCCACGCCCGTCGACGCCGCGCTGGCCGACGCGCTGTGCGTGCAGCTCGCCGACCTGCGCTCGCGCGTCGTGGTGGAGGCGTGCGACGCCGTCAAGGCGCGCACCGCCGCGCTCGCAGCGCCCGACGCGCTGCATATCGCCGCCAGCGCGCTTGGCTGCGTCGCCGTGAAGAAGGCCGTCATGGCCGACGCGCGTGAGGCCGCCGCCATCGCCGCGCTCGCCCCCCTCTACGACAACGATGACGCGTGGGCCGCCGTCGCCCAACACCTCACCGCTCAGCCCACCGAGCGCGCACGCGCCGCCACCGTGCGCGCCGTCTGCGGCTGGGTGCCCGCCCTCCCACCACGCCGCGACGCGGCGCTGGCCGCACTGCTCACCGCCGCCCTGGGCGACCGCGCACCCGCCGTGCGCGACGCCGCCAAGGCCCTGTTCACTGCGTTCAAGAGCGCGCACCCCGCCGGCCGCGCCGCGGCGCTGCGGGAAGCGCTGCCGCCGCCGGTGCGGGGGCGCTTACCCAGCGACAAGCCAAAGGTGAGCGCCGACAAGCCCTCGATTCGCGACCAGATCCGTGCGCGACGTGCCGCGCTGGCGGCTGAGAAGAAGCAGGACGTGGCTGCCGTCGAGCTGGTGGGGTTTAGCAAGGGCCTCGGCGAGACAAGTCGCAACGTGGTGGCCGTCCCCCCGGAGCCCGCCAAAAAAAAGTTCAAGCATGACGAGCCGCAGGCGCTGGCCGACAAGGAGAACCGAGTATGAAGTGGAGTCGTGTAAATGCGCAGGGCCACTGCTTTGCTACGTAGTTGTATGTGCTATATCGTCGCCTCGTGCCGCGCTAGTCGCATCGAACTGGAGTACGCTCGTTTGGAGCACCGTTTCGTGGTGCGATGAACAGATGTGTATCGTGTTGTGTGCGTGGGAATGGGATGCTTACCGGTCGAAAGAATGCGACAGGGGGAGTAACTCGAATAACTTGGGGAACGTGTGAATCAAGGGGATCGAGTTTGGTACAGTAGTACGGTACGGAAAACAAAGGCTACTATGGGATTCGGTGTTCGATGAGTACATTGTATCCTCGACAATTGTACTGTTGTTAGATGTGGGCCTGCTACTGTTCAATACAATCGACCGACGTCTCGAAGAGAGCTAGGCGTAGGATATAATCATGGAAACAAGCTCTAGATGATTCTTTTCCACTAACTTAGACAGGCTTTACAACAGTACCAGATATTGCACGCACGAAAGCCCACTCGATAGTAAATTATGGTGGAATGAATAAGACCGTAATTGTACAGCAGTATGTCGCACGGTCACCGCCGTACGCACAGATTGTAAGTCGGCGTACGAAGCTGCGAGTGAAGGAGAGACAGCTGTAACCGCAGTGTTATTGCCACGCAGCACATATTCGGAAACCCTAACTGAGGCCTGGGTTTCGTGCACGCAATCAATGCCACTGCACTACTGATGCGGTGTTCAAGGAAACGACGTAGAAATCGAGACCAGAATTAATTACCATAATTCAGTTCGTGTCTCATGCGTGCACAAATCGGTAACGCATTGATATCGCGCTCGGAAAACAGCCAATAATGCGGCGCTAAATACAGCCATGACGTGCCTCGTTTGCCCCTGTCGTGTTGTTTATCGCCCGGTATTTCACTTCGCACCCGAGCACTTCGCACTTCACCACTACACCAAGCAGCAAGCAATCGACCTCCACCACCAGTAACAAGACCGCCATGGGCTTCCGACGACACAAAGCTGAGACGCCCGCGGCCATGCCGGCGCCGCCCGCCGCACCGCGCCCCACCGACATGCGCACGGAGCGGCGCGCACAGGCGCGTGCGCAGGTGCGGAGCGACCGGCAGCTGGCGCTGGAGCGGAACAAGCTGGCTGCGGACGAGAAACGGCTGCACGCGGAGATCAAGGCGCTAGTGCGAGCGGGGCGTGTGGCGGAGGCGCGCATCCTGTCGAAGAACCTGGTGCAGAACCGCAACGCGCAGTCGAAGCTTGTCTCGGCGCGCGCGCAGCTGGGCGGCATCGGGAACCAGACCGCGATCATGGCGAGCCAGCAGAAGGTGGTGGACGCCATCGCGGGCGCCGGCGCGCTCATGGCCAACGCCAACAGCGCCGCCAACCCCCAGCGCATGATGGCCGTCATGCAGAACTACGAGATGGAGAGCGGCAAGATGGGCATGGCCATGGAGATGACCGACGACGTCATCGACGGCGTCATGGGCGGCTACGAGGTCGACGATGAGGCCGACAAGGCCCTCGACTCCGTCCTCCAGGAAATCGGCCTCGCCACCGAGGCCTCCATGTCCGCCGCTCCCGTCGCCAGACCCGCACACCAGGTCCCCGCACCCGTCGCCAACGACGACGCCCTCGCCGATGAATTGCTGAAACGCATCGCCGATCTGGAAGGTAGATAAATCGCTCGCGCTCTGTCGTGCTTGTACTTCGAGTTTGTACAGTGCTTAGTTCTTTTCTTTGTGTAGCCTAACTACTCTCGTTCTGTGCGTCGGTGGTAAACATTTCATCCCGTGACAGCGCGAATGGTTAGAAACGAGCCTGTTACTGGGTTGGAAGCTGCCGTGGGTCTCGTTTCCAAAATTTCTAGACACTTACACTAGATCAACAGCGTACAATTACTGTAATGTATTGAACTGTTAAATTTAGTTCCTCCCTGTGCTGGTCTAAGGTATGAAATCATTTAAATTTTTTGCGACGGAGAACCGCTTCATAATTGACAAATTCCGTGGGAAACCTCAGTGGAGAAGCTTGATCGGAGCTCGGAATTGTGTCGAGCGATCCACGGACCGAACGCACCCCATCCTGACATCACAGCTCACTCGGCAACCTAGGAAATGTTGATCACCTAGACAAAGCCTTAGCGCATCCAGATATCGCGGCGTAATTGTCGAACTAGGGCCGCGTGCATCAAGCTCAAGTCAAACTGGACAAAACGCTGAAAACCATGAATAGAGCATGGCAATGTGTGGAACGATTCACGAATACGACGGGCCACATCCTGACAACGCGAGATCAAGCAACAATGTAGAACTTGTATGTCATAAAGCAAAGAAGCTACTAGATCGAGCAGCGGAGTCGTTTGAGCCGAGCCTTTAGATAATACAAATCGCACATGATCGTGATTCACTACACTACAATATCAAAGCAGAAAAGTACCACTGAATTTGGTCGACGTATAAGAAAACTAAGGAAGAAGCAAATTACTGATACTATGCTGACAAAAACAAATAGTGGGAAGGTGTCGTGTTGGGCAAATTTGAAGCGTGTGTCGCAAACCGTCCAAACACACTACTAGTAGGAGTGTTCAGTGTAACGGAAGACTGTTGTTAGAGGGATGTGGTTGAATCATTCAGGCGCTGGCGGATAAACTCATACGGAAGAAAATGAGCGAGGGTGGGCATCTCAGAGCTTTGCAACTAGGAGGATTAGAGACATAAAGATCATACATATGTAAAAATATATACCTATTCAAGTAAATTAAGTTATCATACAGAGTAAGTTACTTAATGGGACGAGATGAAAAAGCTATTCACCGTTTTCAAAATCTGCCGCGAAACCATTTATTCACACTAAGATGAATAATTAACGAGGAGCAAATTATTAGAGAAAGTCAACACAGAGGAGCAGTACGTAATAGATCCAATCAAAATCCTTCCTATAGCGGCTACCACAGATATTGCCATATGGATGCCGATAAATGCAAGAACCTATTGACGTGTGTTCCTTGCTACATAATTTTCATTTGCTTATCTTGGTTATATAATCATAGCCAAGATCTCCATAAGAAGCAGTTAAGCTGAAGAGTCTACACAATAAACCTTTTGCTTTGCGTTAGAGCTCTCTGTGCTATTACTCATCTTTTTACACAAAAATTGGGGATGCAGTATTTCACTATTGGAATGGCCTGGCTATATTGCTAAAGGTAAGCAAAGTAGCTTTGCCTCTACGTATCCATAGCCCGTTTATTAGAATAATCTCCGGTAAAAATAATTTCACAAACATGGTGTCCAGATTACGAGCATCGCAGCTGTATGCACTTATATTCGAGATAAAACCATCTGCTTAAAGGATTGCAAAACGAAGTAAACCAGCCTTTTACGTTTCCTTCAAAACAAATAATAAGGCTGCATATTTCGTAAATCTCATTCAAGGTTTGTAAATAACTTCGAAATATTTTGACGGGATTTCGGAGTTTAACTTGTTTATCAAGGATTTTTTAAACACCACAAACAAATTCAGACAACTACTGTAAGACTATTCCAAAGAAATTTAGAAATCTTGAAAAAGATTACAAAAAAATTTAGCCACCAAATGTTGCAGACAGTTAGATTATCCTCCATAATTGAAAAAAACAAATCAGCCATTAATGTGTTGGAATTTTGCACCGTATTAGCGCAGATGGAGATAATAAATCTTTAAGAAAGAACTTCATCGTAAATCAGAACAATGGTCTCTACCCTTTGGAGCCGTTCGTATATTGTCTTTCTGGTGGATAAGGAAAGCAATATGCCATTCTCGAGACATGGAATGAAATGGTGGATTTAATGGTGTAGTTGAAACATGATCTTGAAAATTGAGTCACGCATGTATTACACATTTGCAGTGAACATCAGAGTAACAAGGATTTTATCTCTTG
>JAAUYH010085451.1_pt1 | contig 18561 bp, 9 predicted proteins | sample 7278061 | NCBI WGS metagenome assembly JAAUYH01 (sample SAMN14350203, study PRJNA611818) | marine sediment metagenome | isolation source: surface marine sediment (0.6m) | place: French Polynesia: Moorea | collected 2018-08 | reverse complement strand
TTTTCTAATTACTTATACCATGTAAAATTGAATAGACTAATCTCTCCTTCTTCCATCCAAGACTCAAATCACCCTACAGTTATTTGTATGCGCAAACTCATAAAAAGGAGGGCTCATCACAAACTTCAAAATTTCAGTAAATGCAGTGGATCTGTGGAAGCATGCACACTCTTTTTTACTGTGAAGAAAGAGCTTCGGTGTGCTTCAATAATTCTTAATCATTGTTACTTAAATGCTTTTTCAGTATAATTAATATCCAATCAAAAGTTCATTAGTAGTTAGATACGACCGAGATGGTGCGAAGGTCCAGAATAACCGGATTTATCAGAACATAGCATACTTTGGCTAGATAGCGACAACATCTTTCCCTCAGGGCTCACAGTAATAGTGCACCTGCAGTAGTGATGTTTTTGGGACGGAAGTATAATATGTTTGCAGTTAACTGTAAACACAATCTGCACTATAACAAAAGAATCGCGAGTTTTCTTACGATTGCTATACATTTTGTAAAATTTTCATCCTAGTACTTTTAGCAAGTACAGAAGAACCCTTTGACAATGCACAAACCTTCAGATGTTCTTGAGGAGGAGATCATAGCACTTTCTTCACATTTTGTTGACCGAAGCAACCTGTAATAATACTACAGCTCGGCACCACAGTTGAGTGAAGTGAGTAATTGACTAATAGAAGCATTTCTCAGCTTAGTACCTCAATCTATCCAATCCTTCTCCACTCAGTTATATAACTAAGCCCCAGTATGATCTATAGGACCTTAAGAGTGATACTTAATAAAATGATTCCTAGTTCATTAGTCACCGTCCCTGAACAGGCGCCTCCTCGATGAGCAATCGAGGAGGCGCGAGGAGCACAACTAGGCTTGAATTGCATGTATTGATGCTGAATGCCTCCCGAGTTTCGAGACATAACGTCGACTCTATGCAAGATTCGGAATTTTGTAAGCGAAATTACTTGGATGAATCGACAAACAATATCGAGTGTTGCTCATATCGTAGAAGTGAACAACAAAGTGGTTTTCAACAAGAAAATAATCTCCTAAATCACAAAATTTTTCGACAGAGCAGATATGTTTGAGGTAACCGATTCGAACGAGTTGAGCTTACCTTCAAAAATAATGCCCAATCCAACTTGTTAGGATATTGCCCTTCCTCCAATTGTCAAGCGTTCCGATAGAACATTGCTGCTTGAAGCGATAAAATTCTGTACGTGCACCCGTAACGTTGCGTCAGCACACCATATTTACGGCTGGATGTAATATTCTGCCATCCTTCATCGCTGTATTGGCAGTATACCACAGCTGTGCCACGGGAGAGTTCAAAACGAGATCGATTTTGAGAATCACAGGGTAGCAAATTATCGAAACTATGCCTACATACAGAGAAGTACAGTTCATTGTGCCGATGGAGAAATGCTTTCGTTTTTGCCAAGGTGAATTCCACTCCGCGGTACCGTACAGTGCCGTCATAAACTCATTTCTAATCAATTCTATGTAAACGGGAAGCACTGAACTACCGGCCGATTTCACTGGCACTTCGAAGTGAAGAGCATTTGATGAGGTAGTGTACGGCCTCCTCCTACACATCCAACTAGGCATTTGACTTAAGTCTGTCTGTCTTCCACTATTATTCTATTACTTGCAACGTCCTTTACTGTCGTTTCCTTCTGCGCGACAACATAGTCATTAACATTCAAACCGCCGTGAATGAGCGATTACCTGTTACGCGGACTCAAGATTTCTGCGTATTCAAAAATCAACAACTACAGTAAAGTAGTGTCATTCTTAACTAGCTAATACGGAGTAATTGAACTGCCTTCTAAAGTCTCGGAGACTCTTATCTTCGAATATGGGCCCGTTGGGAAGACATTTGTGAAACTTCGTTAAACTCTTCTGGAAAGAAACCTATCCACTATCATCGTCTTCGCGCTCGATGCACGACAGGATCAAGCATTGTTTGCTTTGATAGAAAGTCACAAGCACTGTCGGACTATTTGCATTTTGCCTTTCATGCAATACGACTAACAATATCGCACTTTTCACTCATAGAGACCTTCATCAGCCTCAGTTTCGCTCAAGTTCTAATAGTCCACTCTTATTTCATCTAATTGAATGAGGCCCACGTGCTGTTGTCCAATTATATACAATTTTGTATCCCCAATTGATGAAGCCATCTTGTTAAACTTGATTCGGGAATGCAGACTTTGAGTTCTTTATGGGGACTAACTCGCAAAATCACATTTTGTGGGGGGTATTTATGAACTCCAACATCATTCAGTTCCGCAGATAATTCTCTATATATAGCCTGTGGAAGTTCTATTGTTCTAATATTCAGCAGATCTAATGAAGACAAATTAGAGATGAAAATAGATGTTTGAAGGGACGATTTTCTGAATAGACCGATTTGTTTCAACCGAAACGTACGACAGGGATTTCATTGCCATTCTTTCTTTTGAAAAGCCAGAAACGAGTCAATCTCAAGGTCTTCAAATTGAAGGTAGAAATATGGTGTGAAGAGCACGCGTCAATCACATTGCTTAACAGATTTGACTGTGAGTTAGTTCATTGGAGAAATAGAATTTCTCATTGAACGAACGATATTAGCTCACTGTAAACAAGAATTATTGGATGCATTCGATACTATGTGGATTTCCTACGGTACGCCTGTCAATACGAGTTTCAATGGGTATTGCGCGGGGCAAAACTGAGTAACTAAGCAATATTGTAGACTTGCATTCTTCCTTTGAGTGAGTTTATCTGCATTTTTGTGTCTCATAAAACAACTCAATCTTTCTTTTCGCTCTGATAAGTTTTGAGATACGACGAGCAATTGTTTGCCAAGAAATGCCTCCAGATACACCAAGCCTAAAACGATTCCCGCAGAATTTTCTTCTATGAAATTCTCATTGGGTAAGCAACATTGACTGTGTGGCCCTGCCGTTCAGCAAATACCAGACCTATAACACATCATTTCCATTGAACGTGATTTAAACATGTAAAACAATGATAGCACTTCATACAATGGCAAAACAAAGACAGGAAATCTTTGACGAAACGCAGCATGGTCAATCTATCACGTAATTCTCAGTCCTCATTACTGCTCGATGCATCGGTATTGTGCGAATCACGAAGAATTCCGTTATACTAAATTTCGAGCGTCGAAACGAATTAGGGCCGAGTAGAGTGCTCGGTCTCATTGAAATCTTGTCGATATCAAATTATTGTTGTGAGCAAAATAGATGATCTTGAAATGTATGAGGATTTATTTTCTCTATTGCGCAAGTATTTGAGAGTAGCATCCACCCAGATTTCTAGGCTTCAAATAGCAGTGAAATATGATGTGCCAACTACAGCGTTTTATTTCTTGTACAAATTAGGAACGCAGCTGTGGACCTAGGCTATTTGAAATCAATCTAATTCGCTGGCGTTTGACATATAGTGGTATCAATTTAGAGGTGAAAAGAGATATCATTAACTGTAAGTGCTGCGGGACCCTCAGCACGAGGCTCCGATGGATTGCTAGCAGCCTAAGCTGATTCTCAGAAGAGTCTTGTTAAGAAATAGTCTACTAGCGCCATTATACAATATCGGGTTGATCAGAAAGCATAGTACAACTGTAAATAGGACGTTTGATGATGATCTAGATCCCAGCTCCATCAACAAGGTCGGTCCGGTCTCGATCAACAGATTTGTAAATGTGGGGGCCGGTAGAAGAGCCCGAAGGTAATTCAATGGCACTATTGGGCAGAGAGAAAGAGCCATCATCGACTTGCAACTCAGCTTCATTGCTCTGAATCGCATTTTGAGCAGCTCGCCGACTGTTAGCGAAGTAGGCTATGGGCACTTGTCTTCCACAAACTCCCTCTTTGGGGTTCACCATAGGAAACATCATAGTAGCGCTCGATGAAAGAAAGGCCATGAAGTCTGCGAAAGACAATCAAACGCAGAACTCCAGCACTTGAGCAATGGTTAGCCAAGAAATGCAGATGATCTGGGAAGCACAGAAGCTTAGCACTCTTCTACAGATTAAATATCTTTAGCACATGTTTCTCCAAGAAAAATCGTCGACTTCTCTCTGTCTCACCTTAAGCCAAGATAGCTAAGGGTGCGCAAATGAGAATTGTGTACATGACAATGATCGTGAAACGTGTGATCAATGCTTCGGTGAAGCAGGAAAACGGGAGTTTTAGATGTTTAATCAATAGAAATTTGCGAATTTTCTCTTCCTTCCATTTCATATTTTAGGTTCTTAAGATTATTGTTGCGAGATGAGTGGGCGAGACTCATGAACACGCAAAATTCGAATGCTGCATGTCGTATGGTGATCCTTCTTGCAGTGAGCTCCGGGATTCGAGTGTACCAAGATGTAATTGCCCTGCAATCACTCTCGGTGCTCGGCAATGGTTGAGACGCACAGTGCATCGGAGAAATTCTTTACCATAGCCATAAGTCTAGCAATTGGTACTCGAATAGTAGACTTTAATTGCTCGGAGTTGTAACCTCCGTTGATCCGATATAAAATGCACAGGACAAGTGACCTTGCGAAAGAAACCGGCTTTCGGCGTCGAAAAAAAGTACTAGGTTTACGCAAATCAAGAATGAGTCGAACCAAATGCACTACAACACGGCACTCCTTCGGTTTCCTTACCAACGGATCAACTTTAAGCATCACGCCTTGCGGGATTCTTTGGCCGCATAATGGACCCTTTTAATGCACATTGTTTACGATACATGGGTAAGGTTTGTGCGAAAATGCCTAGTCTACAGAATTCTGCGTAGTATTGAACATGTCATGCTGAAAGAGGGAATTGGTGATAATTTTACATGATGTCTACGTCGACTGGTTTGAAAACATCAAAAGTCATGTTGCAGAATGAGAGTGGAGGGCAAGAAAGTGTTGCAGTGTGTTTTCCCTTACCGCAAAAGAAGTTTGTGTGGAGCACATTTACTGTTAGTGTCGCGTTCATTTTAAGCGATAGGCAGAATAAAAGTTGCAATGCAAAGGTGACACTTAAGAAAGATATTTTCTAAACAGAACAGTCAGAAAAATTCGTGTCATGCTGCTAGTGATCAGGATCCCATTGGGTGTCGCTTTCGCATGACCACAGCGCTCTTATTATATCGCTGAGAGATTGTCATGTTCCCAATTTCTGTATCCTCTCTTTTTTCCTTATTCTTACCTAATCTAACCTTGTTATCTACATGACAAGAGCACTGTAGTTATGTTTGAGCAGCACCGTCTCACTTCTATCAGTATGAAATGCTACTAGAGCTTAATTTTCGCATACAAAGATAATGAATTCCTGTGCACTAGATCCAAACCGAAGAAAAACTATCCGGATATGGAACCTATTCGATTCATTAGGTGCTATTACCTATGTCAACATATATCTCTGGGTGAATATTAACCTGAGTTAAACTGAAACATTTGCTATGTTGCTTTGATGGACTAATTCTGACTTCACTGTTTCGAGTTATAGATCGAATTTCATTGACCCTGATCTCTTAGATAATCACTTCAAGGAATGTAGCTTTCAATTGTCATTCTCATCTTTTGAAATCTGATCAATGAAGTTCAGCAGAACGCTAAGAAAAAGAAATAACGAGAGTTTTTCCTCACGAATGATCAGAATGAAACCAATTAGGAGTAGGAGTTCGGATCTCCAGAAAGCAAAGTTGATGCCGATAGGAAAATCACGCCTCCCATCCTCAAAACAAACATCTCGAGGAGCTCAAGCGCGTTTCAGAAATCGACTGGCGCACTAGATAAAATGGGAAAGCTGAAATGTTGGCTAAAGCGGTCGAAAAAGGTTAGAAATGACAGCTCGAGACAAGGACTATATTTCAACGATTCATGAGATAGAACTTCTAACGCTTGAGTATATTTTACTACTCACTCGTTATTCCTATTTTCTTTTTTGTTTCTGTTTGAACTTCGGAAACATTTCCGGTATGGATCAATAGATAAGAAGACACTGATTACGTCCTTCATGTAAACACACTCACTGTGTGGGATGAAGACAAACCAGCAAAATTTCACCCTGCACTACTTTTAACTAATTTTTATTGACAGCCAACAGACAGTCTGATGATATGATTACTTTCATGTCGGTTCTTTCTAGTAATGTGGACTAATTCGAAGCATACTAGCTTTATTTTCTCTCTCTAAGAATGAAATTCTTAAGATATTGAGCACTAGGTGTTCTAGAATTATTCGAGGAAGAGATGCTATGGCTTCGCAACCTTTTGTGATGAAAATTGTTTTACCAATTAAGTCTGGTACAAAGTAATTGTCGTAAGACCTGACATGGTCTTGGTGCACAACCCAAACGGGATGTGCCGTGTAGCAGCGGGTCGACGGACCAAGCGCCTTCTACACAGTATCGTAGTAGCAGATAGACGACCGGCAACTCACTACAGAGCGGAACCCACGAGGGAACGGCTCCTAGGCTTTCACCTGGTACTGGTGCCCGGCGTACCTGCTGACGAACTCGATGGAGTAAACCCGGAACGGGAGGCTCGAAGATGGAATTTTCTCACCAAACGACATTTGCTGTTCTTGTTGATAATGTGTTCTTTTACTTCCTTGAAGTTCTACGCTATAAAAGGAGATCACCTGGCATATTACTAACACTATACCTATTTCCTTACACTAAAGCTCCCACGGTTTTAATAATCTGTAAGCAAAGCATAACAGACACTTCAGAGGTGAACAACGACTCGTAGTGTAGTGTGCAAGATAACGATTTCATAATCTTCTATTGAACATACCTGCAGCCTCAAATGAGAACAAGTAATGAGCAGTAGTTGGACAATCACACCGTGAGTATATATGACGACAGACTCTCTTAGTATGCCATTCAGGGGAGTATGCTGTGGAGTAGCATAACAAACCGGTAGCATGATAGAAATTCTATATAAAAACGATAGTAGCAAAGCAACACATGCAAGCATAACAGACAGATAGAATTTGGTGTCTGACAGGTTGTGAAATAGATCTTTTCAGGCAGATGCACTGTGACAATAATGTTGCTGTTCTACTCGCAGAGTGCGGTTGACAAGCTCATGATCTTTACATGCAAGATTCAGGCCATCTTATTGTGTACATTTTCAAAAATGTCAATCGAGCAATTAAGCTATTAAATTATCCAATAAATGATGCCTGTTCACAAAAGCAATATCCACTAGGACTTAAGTGATAAAATGCTATTAAATGGAGTGTAATGGTCAAGAATCAAACATTTCTTTGTCAAAATTGAAATTTTCCTCGATGTTAGAGTGTTTATGAATTAGATATTTCTCTCCGGATGGCTAATGCCTGTAAAGATAATTCAATCGGAAGTATAGTATGTGAAACAGCGGGTAAGGGGTAGAGTTGTAAGGGCCAGATGCATCGAAAATGTGAGCTAATAGAGCATAAACATTTTCATTTGAAGGTTTAGAGTGAGTCCAAGCTCCGCGGTGCCCGGCGTATTCTACGACGAACCCCCAGGAGCTGTAACACGAATATTTTTACAGCTGGATAGAATTCCTTTATTGTCTGCAGTATATAGTGTATGTAGCCATCTAACGTATGCGACAACCTACTGTACACGGCCCTAAATAGAAGGCAAAAACATTATTTCGGGGGTCAGCTTACTCGGGTACGCACGGTATCATTTTTTTGTGAAAACCCGCAATTGATACGCTTTTTGATCAATGCCGTAATAGGCTAGTCCAAAAATATCAGAAGAATTATGTTATGACTGCTCTAAAAGCAAGGAAAATTTTTAACGAATTTTAGGTTATCCGCTACGTCTATATAGTTGAAAACTGAGAATTCGAACTGCAGTTCATAACCCTTCTTAATTTCAGCTATGAATTGTCGATGTACAGATGAAATTCTACTGTAGGTTTTAAGTCTTCAGACTACTACGAAGCTAAATTTTATCATAAGTAAAAATTGTTTAGTAGCATTTCTAGTGCAGAATTCTGCAGGTCCTTCGAAATAGCGCAAAACGATCAAGACCATATAAGATATTCAAAAATCTTCGAAAACTAAAAATAACAATAGAATAGAGCGCTGAAGATAGGAAAAATTATAACTTGTTTATTATAGAGTAGTTGAATCGCGATATCTTACGTTTCAGAACTGTGTGAAGCCATCTTATCACTGTATTTAGTTTCACGCACACGCAAAATGTAATTTTTATTAATTTTGAATACATTGTACTAGATTAAAGAATCACAATGACGCTCGATTTCCAAAACTACGCCATGAGGTGTTCCAATTCGGCAGGATACATTCTGATTTCTCAAGTAATTCACTATCATCAATTTCTGGACAGCCAGTATTAATACCTGCAGTAATAGCAAAGTCTTCGACATCTTCGTTTCTTAATTATTCTCCTCTTTAGCAAAATCAAAGCAGTACCAAAACAATACATCATGAATAGATAAGGATTAAACTTTTTTCCAACAATCAGGTAATGCCGACAACGGTCCGGTTTATATTTTCTGAATTCTGCACCATTTTCTTACTCCAAATCCTCTCACTCTTTATTATCAGAATCTTGATCCGAACGGAGCTTCGAAATTAAGCCCATTAACTTTCTTGTTCCCACTCGTTGAGCTGTCAATGACTTTGATGAAGGCTCTTCATCTTTCAAGGAATTGTTAGCAAAGAGTTTGGTACGATGATCTATTCTACTCTCTTTATTTGTATTTACATTGGAAACAAGAATGTTGGAGCTCTAAATTTACAATTTGTAATTTCCTTCAATATATTCGATGTACAATTTTCAAAGTAGAATGTCTCGAAAAAGGATTATCCGAATTTAAAATTCTTCAAAAGAGTAGAAATTCAATTTTGATGGAGATACTCCCTGAAACATAGGTATTCACAGATTGGAAGATCCCAGATCAGTCATATGATTTTTAAGTGCTTGATAATAAATATGTAGAATTAACACTGTGCATAATATCATGCATTACGATGATTATGCTATCTTCTTCTGAGGATTTTCAGAAACAGTTGATTCTGGAAAACAGTAAATAATACAATAATGAATCTAGCTTTGCATGGCTGATTGATTGAAACTGAATTATAATTCCAAATGCTTACAATCAGAAAACTAGCACTTCACCTTCTTCAACTTGTATCTGATCGTTTTTAACTGAAAGTGATATCCGTACCAGAAATCTACGGATTTTTTGCTCTCCCAAACAATATATACTTTCTCATGCTTCTGTGACCACCGAATTTTTACGAAACATATGGTAAATTCTTATAACGCGAAAAAAAAATTCATGATACTTTTATGCTCCCTACCGCTTATCTGTGGGCCCTTGTTTTATGCCCTCTAGATCTACTACTATTGTACTACCCTATAAAAGAGATCGGTAGAACAGATCTTGATTGCTAAGATGAAGATTCCAACACTACTAAGTACTTCTGACTTATTATTCTCTACTTAATAAAAACATGCTATTACGCAGTAACATTTTTCTCAATATTTTGGTCAAATTTCGTCACTGCACGATCGGGATTGACTGCCTTTCGATCTACTGCGAGGCAGAGCACTAATTTTGTTCTGTAATAACAGTCGGAAATTTCTTGTTAAATAGTTGAGGTGAGACTCCAATTTCTTCTACTTTTGATTATACGAAACCCCAATACAAAACTCGACAAAAGTAGAAATATTTTTATAAATGAAAAATATTTTTACTTTACCGTCTTCATAAAAATTTGTGCACATTGTTAAGAACCCATTTGTATTACTTGTTGAGATTTTTCCAGTTATATTTTGAAAGAATAGAGCTCGTAAACTGTTTTGCGAGCTTATTATTTTTTAGAATAATTCTTTAAATTTACATACTACGCTTCTTTCGTTTCAAATACGATGATTTTCCGAGTGAGGTCGAAAAGCATTCAATTCAATATTTTATTAAAGATTGGTAAGTAAAATTTAGATTGTTTATTTCCAAATGTTCTGGTCCTAATTAAATTTGATTAGAATCTTGGTTACTCTAAAAACTAGTCTTTCCGAGCTATCTTTTAAAGAATTCATTAATCCACTCAATTTCATTGTCTTGCGACAGCCACAAAATAAATTCTGCTAGACCTCCATACGAGATTGCAGTCAATTTCCCAAAAATTTTTGAATTTCTGGGCAGTGTAGAGTTCCCAGTTGTGTACTCGGACTTTATTATACTTTTGGCTGGTTTGCTGTCACATTTGAATTTTCATGACGTGATCCTAACTAGCGTTGATTAAATCCTAGAAGCTTTGAATTCAAAATGCCTTGGATTTACACTGTTCTATCTGCTTTTCAAGGAATTTCAAAACGCTAATTGAAGTTATTTCAATATATTCTCGAAATATTCTTTCTTCATATATCATTGCGTCATCAACCTAGCTCACTCATTCTACGAGAAGCGAAACTACCAATAAAGCAAAGTTAATCTACTGAAATCATTGACAGAAATTTACATGCTCGATCCACGGAATGCGGATCTGTAGGGTCACAGACTGCTTATCATATGAAGTCTCGTTATGCCGTTGTTATTAATAGAATAAGATTTAAATGAAAAATTCTGTTTTCACTTTCCCACAATTTTACAGTGCTTATATTAGAGACGTAGATAAGGAAATTAAAAACAATGTGTCAATAAAGACCCTAATTTGAAGTATACGGTGGACTTCGCGATTCTGTCATTTGTGCGTAATGTAGAGAAGTCTAAATTTCCTCGATCTGTTTCTTTCGATTTGCAAATAAGTATTCGTTCTGCTTAGCGGATTATTTTTTACATGTGCGCTCTTGTAAATAGATTTATGAATGAAGGTTTATTTATGATACATAATTAAATCTGGTAAAAATGTGTGATACTGAAAATTTTGAGAGAAATTGTGCACCATCACCCACTTTAAAAATAGAGGTAGCAGAATCCGGAACCGATTTAATTTGAGTACCCTCTTCTTAAGACCGATCAGTAATGTGTCCAAATCGTATACCTCCCATTTTCTCTCAGAAGCAAATAAAACGCCTTTTAACTGAAGAATTGTTTGTGGGGGTGCTCAAATTTTTCACTATTTGATTATGTCTTTTTAGAAGAGTAACTGGCATTTGATAATGCGATGTATATTGCTCACTTCTATCATTTACTACTCAAGCAAATTAAAAGCAGGATTTGGAAAGAACAGGGAAATTAAAGTTTTGAAATAATTTAAAATAATCAATCTGTGAGACGCAAGTAGAATTTATTGGTACGGTGGCACTTGCACATACAGCAAGACGTAATGTTCAGAACAAGCGGAATTGTTCCTGTTGCTAAAACTCACAATCCCAAATCTTCTTATGCATACCATACCAGTACCGAAGTCAAAAGAAATCATGAATTAAATCGGTGTGAGAATGGTTGAGACTCAGGTTGTTACGCCTCGATGAGACTAGGGAAGCTGGTAATACAAAAGAAAAGTGCACGAATAATGTGTCTGTTGTGCAACAAGTACACCAGCACTGAAAAGATCAAAATGAAGATTTTTGTATTTTTACTTACGGTAAGTAAAGTAATCGTTGATATTTTGAAAGATTTGATAATGAATAAAGAGCAACATACTTTCGAAATAGTACAAATGAGTACACTGTATTTCGAATACTTCTAGTGTGACGAGTCATACAGCAGAAATATTGTGATTATTCTCACTTGGAGTGGAAAAATCCTGGTTACATCGCATGGCTAAGTGAATGTTGTACTGATGATTTCATGGAGATTTAAAACAGCTGAGACATACTTCGGGTTGTAGGAGATCCATGCCAGATTTTCTACGAACAGATTGTTGCTGCTATGGAAGCGGAGCTGACATGGTGTGGAATCCTAGGATAGTGAATAAGGTGTACAGTGGCAAAGGTGATACAGTATCGTCATCGATTTCGTGTCATGCGAGCAGTGAAGCGCATCAAAATATCAGAACAAATAGCTTCCAAGCAAGCTGTTTGAACACAACTGTTCGATGTTAACCTGTACGGTACAGCAAAACTGCACAATTGTTTCAAAGTTGGAAAGAGATAACTGTCTTGTACTGTACACAAGTCTTTCTGGTTTTTGGAGGTCCAATAATGTGGAGGATGCAAGTCAGAAAATTCATGAGATAACTCATGAACCGTTAAATTCAGTTGAGAAGTAAGACTCGACTGAGCACCGGTACAGTACATGTACTGTACTGTACAAATTTAAGCTTGCAACGAATTCATTTCTGAAGTAGCGATTGATTGGAAGTGACTGCAATAGGATAGATGTCTGCCCGTCGCTCTAGTCTGCTCACGAGATGAATCATGTAACACGAGATTTCTGCTCAATCAAACACAGCAGATGTGAGTGTCAGCAAACAATCAAATATTAATCTGATAGGATTTATAAATAATTGGATATATCGAACGATATATCCCTACAATACACAACAAGGCGACAAATGTCGATAATGGAGAACAACAATAAGCCAGATGTAATAAAAGAACAGCACCAGCAGGACCAGTGGCAACAGTGACAGTCGGAGCGGCTTGGAAAAGAGTGGCAGTGTTACGAGACCACAAATAGCGAAAATAGTATAACCAGGCGAGATTCACACGATGGGTACACATCAAAGGCACGAGATAGTTGATAGGACGATTGCAATTCAACGGACGTGGTGAGTTTAAACATGAGAATGGAAATCAATGCGGAGTGAGAATTGATCCAAACACAGCGCGGCGCCACACATTGGTTGGTGCACCGCCAGTGCTGTAGCAAACGTCTGGAAGTGGCTCGGCATACGGCTTGGTTGGGTACAACATACGAATAGAAATATGAGAAATCTAGCAAAGCACTGAAAAAGTAGATGTACACGTCGACGTGTACTGTAAGCCCTCATATCCAACAAGAGGTGAACGCCTCACACTGAGCGTCGCACCCGTACACCATACGGGCAACACAAGAGGGCGCGCGCGTTCAACCATCGTCAAGATGCAATCGTTGTGGCGACGCCAATCTAGCGGCACACCGCGAAAGCGGGCACGACGACGACGCGCCATGCATCTGTTCACCGACTGCGTGAGCGCGCGACCGCTGTCGGCGTACGCGGAAACGTGGGGCGAGAGCGAGGGCAACAGTGGCGCGAACGACCTGGAATGGGGCGATGACGACTGGGTGCCAGCGCCGCCTGCGCCACGCGACGTTGCGCACGAACTTGCAGCCCTGGAGGCCGCCGACCGCGCGCACGCCGTGGAGCGCCGACGCGCCCGTCCGCACGACGCCCCATTTCACGCGGCGCGGCGGCTGCGCTCGCAGTGGATAGCCGATACCGTCGAGCACAACCGGCTACTGGGCACCATGGTAGCCGACGACGACGTGCCCGACGTGCGACATCTGGCGCAACAATTTCGTTCGCGTCATCGAATACAACCACCATAACAATGCTACAACTAAAGTATACTGCAATCGCCACACCTCGCACTATCGACAATCTGCCTTGATATGCGGCATCACATTGTGCCGACAATCGGTACCGAGTGCATGCTAGCGCGGCAGCGTCAACAGTGGCTGTACAGCGCGCCAATCGCAAGAACACGAGCCTCGACCCAACATGAACTACATACACTGTAACGAAAGGACAAGAGGAACGAGAACGTAAGCAACGATGACGACCGCTTCATTCTAAAATTGCGCACGCTGCAACCCGCGAGAACTTGTTAATCACTAGGTGCACACCCTAAAACACACATCTCGCCCCACTGAAAAAAATCGTTCTCCACACCCAACGAGAAAACCTCGCCTAGCAGCTGCAGGGTGCACAAGACAAATGACAGTGCACTGCACGAGTCGCCACTACGGTCGGAAGCCATGATAGGGATTTACATCCACGTCTCGCCTCCATACTCGTCGTTGACATGCATGTTCTAGCCTATCCGCCAGCGCAGCTGTGAAACCGTGCACAGGCGAAGGCGCTCCGCGTCGATCACATCAATTCCATACCGGCGAATGGGCATGTAGCTATGAGCCGCTTTACTCTCCGCCGCTACGGACGTACGTATATTTGAGGGAAGGTGGCGGCGGAACTCGTCAAACGATGGATGGCGCAACTTCTATCTATCCGGTCCGTAAGCTCACCACAAACCACATAATGCGAAGATTCACATCAGCACAATCTCAACGTAAAACAGCGAATCTTTGGTCACTGTCGATATTCACAATGCCATAACCTCGGCGTGCAGCCCTGGCCTCTGTCATCGCTGTAAAAGCCGCGAATTCCACTATTCTCCAGCGTACTGGTCGAACGACCCCAGATACAGTTGGTTTCCACTTCAATATCGGCTCACCACTGACTGCTTTCTATTGCGTGCAGCTGTAGCCAGCATCTCGCTCATGACGTGATTTCTCACGCCATAGCACAACTCTCGAAAGTGCGCTGATGAAGTAAATTTAAATTCTCGGATTCTGCATGGGATGCAGGTTATATTCGCGTGTTCCACGAATTTTATTTGTAACTCATTGAGCCCCGCTGTTTCTAACGGTTTTCCGTTGCTCGACTCGAATGCCCTTCCCGAAATATGCTTCACTAGAAAAAAACAGACAACTTGTTACGAAGCCTGCAGGCGCGAGACGCAACATCGAGCACCAAACATCTGCAATCCGTCCACATTTGCAGTTTTTTATTGTGCTTTCTAGACTAGCGTGAGGACGACCACGACGACGGCGCCTATTGCTCACATATCGGGGTACAACAAGCACTGCCCTCACCCACGGTCCTCGTGTCGCAAATGCAAGGCCAATTTCGATCCCAACCTTCACAGCACCCATCGTCACCTCGTCCCACATCGCACACAACTGTACACAAACACACACACTCACACACGCACACCTATTTTACACTCACTTCCCTTCTAGCGCCTCGAGCAACAGACTCGCCTGTTCCCTGACCATAATACTTTCATCTGTCTGGAGCACGACCGCCTGTAACAACACCCGAATCGCCGACACCAAGCCAGGATTGATGCTGTCCCTACTCCAACGTCTCGCATGCGCCAGCAACGTCCTCAGCAACAGCAACCTTCCACGCGGTCCCCCAAACGAGCCCCCAGTCTTGCTCGCGTACATCTTATCCAACCACGAAACCATCGCCGATACCAGCTCATTGTTCTTGCCACACGCCTCATTCACCATCGTACTTCCATTCACCAGTCTCCAGTACGGTTCCAACACGCCTTCCACATCCTCCACACCGACACCCGCCAGACTTCTGCACAACACTACACAATTCGCCTCATCCACTAATCGCGCCTCAACCGCCTTCGCCTCGTTGGGGTCCTCCAGCCACATCGAGATCGCCTGCAACACCCTGGCTTGCCACTTCCTCACCGTGCCCGGCACCGATAGCATGGCCAATAATTCAACGTACACGTCCACCCCGTCGTGCTTCGACAACTCCACTCTTGTTCGATGACTCGCACATGCCAAACCAGAATAAATATCTACACACAACGCCCTCAAGTTCATGTCCTGCGACCGAATATACCTGATCAAATGCGGTACCAACCCGGCCATGGCCGCTGCCTCCTGTCTCGCTGCACTAACAATACATAGATTATGCAATGTCGACACTATATAGTGCCTCGGTTTCCCGCCGGCCGCATCCGAAGCCTCTGAACTCAAATGCGCCACCAATCGCTCGATAGCGCCCGCCTCCTGCAACGCGGCATGGGTCTGGGGGTCTCGACTAATATCACGAATACATCCGAGGATACTCTGCACTGCGTCTCTGGGAATGTCTTCATCGGTCACCATCAACATCAGGGGATTCAACACCTCGGCCGCGGTCATCTCGGCCTTCACTCCGGGATCGGCGCGTGCCGCAAACGTCTGCAGCAATTTGGCCAATTGCAGGATGTGGGGAAACAGCACGCTTCGATCCTTCGTCGATCGCGCACACAGTGCCATCGTATGCGAGATGATCTTCGCCAACCTCGGCAACAAGCCGGCCGATACGAAGCGCCTGCAAAAGTCCCGCTTGTGCCGCTGATTATCGATCGACAACATACGCTCTATCCCTGACAACGCTACCCGATTCAACACGCCGGCTTCCAACACGTCATCTTCCAACATTCGTACAAACACCGCATACCCCCGACACGCTATGAACATGTGTGTCGTGGACTCGCCAGCTAGCATGTGTTCCAAAAACCTCGCCGCTAAGCAGCGCGCTTCAAAGCTACATCCTTTCTCACAATACTGCATCACGGCGGGAAGAAATCCCGCTAAACAAAGGTCATGCGGGATGTCCGCGGTTTGAAAGTATCCCACCGCATCCGTGTCTAACCAAGACGAAGAAGATCGAGTTATTTGTCGCGCTCGTTTCACCGGCGACACCATGTTCGATGGATGATCATCTACATCGACCTCGACGAATGACTCAACGAGACTTAGCGTGACCCGAAGCATAGACTCTACGATGTGTGGATTGCCGTCACTACCACCCTGACTTTCCAATACATCAAGAATCGGTAGTAATCCCGGGTCATAGATGAGGTTGTATCGCTGTTCTGGGAACTTGGAAAACATTTCAACGAGCGCTTCACACGCGGCCACATGGGCGGCCTCGTTCTTTCCCAACATTCGCACGTGAGCCTTCACCTTATCCCACAACTCTTTCTGTCGGCGTTTCCGCTCTCGTTCCAGTTCCGCTTCCGGATCTTCCATGATGTGCCGGAAAGGATCATCATCAGTTGTTTCAAACGAGTTGGTCGCGTGCGACGAAGCACCGTGACTCTCGTGGCCTATGCTCGAGTTCTGGTTCGCGTCGATGGAGTTTTCGCCACTCGGCGCATCGTCGAAGTCGATGTCACCGAAATCATCGTCGTCTTCGTCTTCCTCGTACATTTCTAATCGCTGCACACCGTTCGTCATCGTTTCCATTTCTGTGCCCACTTCCGCGGCACCACTCGATGCCAACGAGAATTCGTACCCCATCGTCGATTCGTCGGGCGTTAAATGCGCATCCCTCACCACCTCGTTCGGCGCCGACCGTGTCAACCACCGATGCTGCAGCAACTCATCCGCCGACGCGCGAGCCTTCATGTCCTTCACGAAACAACGACGCAGAAAGGACTCGCATTCCGGCGAGATATTCGACGGTAACGGCGGACATTCGTCGTTCATGAGACGAAATAACGCCGACATCGCATTCAGTTTATGGTTTGGGGGAAAGCCAGTTAACAATTCAACAACTGTACATCCCACAGACCAGATGTCAGAAGCTGTCGACTTGCCAGTTTGCGTCACTAACTCGGGTGCCATCCAGTAGGGAGAGCCGTGAATATCCAGTGGATTGTCGCTTACTTCGTCTACTGCACCGACGTCTTTCCCGAGTTTCGTGGAAGCCAGCCCGAAATCGGCGAGCTTCACACATTTGTCTTTGGTGACGAGGATGTTCGCACCCTTGATATCAGAATGGACCACACCCTGGCGATGTAAGTAACGCAATCCGATGACCACCTGGCGAATGAACATCGCCGCGTGCCTCTCACCCAGCACGCGGTCGCTGTCGACGAGGGATTTGCGGAGATCCCGCACCATCGTGAACAGGGAGCCGCCCTCAACGTACTCCATGACGATGTCGAGGTACGGCGAGCGCGCGTCGTCCACCGCCTCCACGTACTTGACGATGTGATTGTCGTTGAGTTTGCGCAGCAGCGAGATCTCCTCCTGCAGCTGCTTCTTCTCGTCGCGCGTGAGCTTCGCGCGGCCCACACGCTTCACCGCCACATAGCTGCCGTCGCGCCCGATGCCCTTGTACACGACACCGTACGCGCCCCGCCCGATGACCTCGAGCAGCGCGTAGGTCTCCAGGGCGCCCTCTATAACATTTGCTGTGTCGTTGTCCATTTCCCTACACCTGGCGGACGCCCATTACGACGTCGACCTACACGGCGGTATCACGCGGGCGTGCGACAGACGGCGTTCGATTGCACACGAACGCTACGATTACGCCGCAATCCAACACCCCTCGCTTCTCCTCTCGGCGCGTTCGACTCCCGAGACACGTGGACGTTCGAATACGCGAATTGTGAATTTTCTTTGTTTTTCCATCTACCCTTTCCTACCCCACTTGCCTGTTTGTCTACTTCTTTCTATTGGCTTATTCTTTTGACCTAGTGAGCGTTCTAACAGTCAACAATATTTGTGACGGTAGGACCTAGTCATCTCAATAGTTACGGAACAGGCGCTTTGTTAATTTCCTCTTGATTCTGAGCGAAGATCCGTACTTCTCACAAAAATGGTACGACGAGAAACAATTCGGTTTACTGTTAAATTGCGTGGCCGATTCTAATAAGCTTGTATAAGATTTCTACTGTTAATGATCAGTAGTGAGATCGCCAATCTCATCTGGTTCAACAAATTAGTTGTACAGTACTGACCTAATGATAAAGTTTTGCCCGATGTGAAGTTTGTATAGTTGCCTAGCTTTTTCTTCGAAAAGATCAGTTCCCAGATGTATGTTGTGAAGCATTGTTTTCTCTTCTGCTGCGGTCTGTTTC
>JAAUYH010010202.1_pt1 | contig 18561 bp, 17 predicted proteins | sample 7278061 | NCBI WGS metagenome assembly JAAUYH01 (sample SAMN14350203, study PRJNA611818) | marine sediment metagenome | isolation source: surface marine sediment (0.6m) | place: French Polynesia: Moorea | collected 2018-08 | reverse complement strand
GTTTTCCCACTGTAAAAATTGTTGAAGTATTGGGTAGGAAGTCGTAAATATGGCGGACTTATTCGGGTTTAAGTGCTTTGATTCTCCCAAAAACAAGTATCTATTCTCTACCTTCGTTCCAGATTGCAATGAAGAGTTGAGTGTCAATCGTTTCGACATTTTTCTTTTCTCGTTGTTCAAGTTGGTGCATAATGTCATGCCTTCAGGTGATGCAGATAGATTTCTGTGAGTTCCGAGACGAAATCTCTGAACCACATCAAGAAAATCATGGTGTCAAGGTAACTTGAGGTATCGAGAGACTTGTTCGTAAATCGATGAGGCTCCGAAATCTCTGATTTGAAGCTATAGAAACTATTCTTAATGCATCGAGTATTGCTTGTCCAGCGATTGTAGAACCAGGATTTGCAGATGTCAGCGCTGAACGGTGTAGCAATAGCACAACCTTGGGCAGAGTTCTACCAGCCGGAGTCTCATTTCTCGTCCTGGCTTCGAATGATAGAAAGCAGTTCATCTTTCCGGTTTGTCCTAGCTTGACTTGCAGATCAATGCTAACGCGTACTGACTCGTGAACGAGCGATCATACTCTCTCATCGCAATTCAATAATGGCTAGGCATAGCATTTTAAGCGTCAACTCTGTTGAGGAGCTATCCTCTCGTTGAGAAGACGAGACGCAGACGAATCTGCCATTTTGAACAAGCTCCCACAACCTCGTTCCTGGATAGCACTATATAGTGCTGTTGATATCACTATGGTGACAAATACTGCGTTTCTTCTGCACCTTATTCCACTCAAACAGTGGCGGGCAGGTTGAACGGGAGGAAGTAGAAGATGCACCGATTCACGAAGCCCAGATGCTGCGATTCGGGAGGCACGGAGCGTCTACCACCGCTGACTATCGGATGGTCTGCCAACCCGCTGCTCTCGCGGTTGCGATGTGTAAGGGTTCGGTTCTAGTAGCACAGTACTTTAAAGGATTGATTGAATCAAGATTTTCTTCTTTGATTATCTGCTTCTTTCGAAGCCTTCATATCTCAAAGAAGCAGGCGGCACGCTTTGTTTTTCGTCGACAATGCTAGCTGTCTCGGAACTTCTGGCAGACATCCAATATGATCGCACATAAAAGTTTTGTTTCTGCCAAAGAAATGAAAATCCAGAACGCAACCTCTATACGCAGGTTTTATGTCGTGGATAAAGCGTCGATTTCGCCATCGGCAATTGAAACGTGCAGCTAACATAATTGAAGACGGCACCACAAAAAAATTTTTTCGATCGACTTTAGCATGGGCATCAATTATGTTTGCGAGATTTGGGCACGGCTAGGATAATCGAGGGCGATTTAGAATTGCTGAAGCAATGCAGGCTTGCTTTCAACCTAGCACATACACGCGCCCTCTCAAAATTAGAATGAAGGCGATAGTGCAACGCAGACTGAATATACAATAATTCAGATCTTCATGTCGACGAGGTTCACTTCGGTAAACGCAGTCACACATAACTGAAACTGGTTCCCTCTGATGTTGCGCTGTTGGCACTCTCGCAGAATTCGCAACTTGTCGTTATGAGTTAGACTAGTCTCTATAGAGCCATCTATAATGAACTAATTCATTTGGCCATACGACATTGCCAGACTTGAAGTATTTAATGATAACGGATTCATAGTATCAGCTTTCGTGTGCCCCTATCGCACTCAACTTACTAGTTCCTCAAAGACAGTAGTAGTGCAGTATGTGGACTGTGTGTCACATCTAGTACACTTGGTATGCAAGATGAAGCCAACTAATTCGCGTTAGACTAATTTTGTGAGATATCTGAGCAGCTGTTCGAATAGAAAGCTATTTTTGATAATCCGACGTCAAGAAATTCAAGCTTGCTCTTCCAATAGAATCATCCATTTGTCTTTAAATGGATCACACAGAGAATAATTGTATTTTCCCGCTCAAGAAAAGCCGTATTTGAAGCAAACGATTAACGATATCTCCACAAACTTCTCTAACAACCATAGTCTAAGTTAGATATTCGGTTTTTCTGAACATCGGCTCACAATTTTTGCATCTCCTTAAAGTTACTCACTTAATTCCATAGAACGCTTGGCTCTTCATTCTCAAATATTAAAATAAATAAGAAGTTCCAGCACACTAAAATAAATATGATGGTAGCTCATCCAACTCAATGAAGATTCCTTCAGGCTAAAAAATGAAGGCAAGTAGGATAAAACCGATATATTCAAAGCTAATGCAGAAATTGCCAAGGAATTGCAGTATATCAGGTGATGGATTATAGAAATTCACGGAATTATTCCAGTACCTCTTTTTTCATGACCTAGACAGTGTGACAAGTTATATCATTGGGATCCTCTGAACTTCGTTCCCCATGCAAACTTTATTACACGAAGCTCAACGTCCAAGAATAATGATAACAAAATACACGAGAAATTATTGCTGAAGATACGCTTACTGAGGATGTCCTGGAAATATTGGTGCTTGCAGGAAATCAAAATAGTGTTTCAAGTAAAACAGGATGCATTTGAAGACTAACAAATTTTTCGAAGTCCGATCACAATACATTAAAATTTTTATCATTTTTATTGTTTCTATAACTGTATACCTTGAAGAACATGAAATAGAGATCTTTGAGCATTGACAGCTTACATGTGGTAATATGAGGCAGGTTTGAATTCATCCGCCCGAAATCTACACCCCAAATCAGCTTAATCATGGTACAAATATCCTTCATTTATTACGTAATTCCTTGATTTTATCTTGATTACCATCCAGTCTCTTGGTGGTGCTGCTTCGATAACCCCAGTTCTGAGATACTCTCTTACCACATCCAAAATTGGCTTCCCTCTTCGATTCAGGGTGATTAGCTATCCGACTTAGTATTCAGCAAATGTGCACCTCCATTTGGTGATCCTCCTATTTGGATATTTCATGTTGATGGAGTACTTACAAGACTCATGAGCTTGAATGACTTGAATTCTGGTACAGCAAGTAATGGCGAATCTTCTTTTAAGCAAAGATAAGCGCTATTTTTTCTCTTTCGTGCTAAATAATTCATGTCCAAGTTCATCAGTCCAGGACTTGTGTAATGCATAAGATTTTCTCACCAGCTGTTATCTAAGAGTGAAAATACTGCACCAATTGCCTCGATCTATGCGCTGATATCTTCAATTTTCTATTAGATTTGTTCGCGATTCGTAATGTCGGCATGCTCCAAGCAGTCCAGTTTGTCATTCGGTTAGTTTGCACTAAACATTCACCGATTCCAAAAACAGATACAAAACTGCTCCACAGAACACTATTGAACCACTACGGTTTCCTGTTTTCTCGACATCATAGTTTGGTACGCTCATTTTTCGAAAGTGAAGCACATCCGTAACTGAAATTCAAGCGACTAGTTGATTTCATTGATGTATAGTGATAACGCATGTTTCTAAAATCTAATGTGATATTGAAGGAAGTACGAGCGTGTGGTTCAAGCTTGTCTCACAGACAAAGGCAAAAGATGAACATTACTATTAAGTCATAAAATCGAAGGCTGCTTCCAAGTCGACAGTGGTTTTGGCTTCTATACTAATTTCTACTGGAAGTATGATACAAAACCGATACCAGATTTATATTGGCGTGAATTTTGAAATACAAAATGATATTCAAGAAAAATCTTATACTTTCCAGAAGTATGCAAAACAATTTAGAGAATGTTTATCCGTTTCGTGCGATACAACAGCTAAAACAGATTAATGGGAAAGCTATTTAAAGAAAGTACTAAAACGGAGATTAAGTAGAAGAAAATTTTACCCGATATTGACATGAGAAGCCTCTAGAACTTGGTCTCGTCAGCACTATCCGAAGAAATATATTATTTGAGTTTCATGAAATTTGACCGATTTCTATTCAAGAATCTCAAAACGATGATTTTATTTCTTGTTCCTTCATTTTCACGTCTACTATTAGACATAGACATTAGGTCTAGAATAAGGTATGTACAATCTGTGAATATTTAATAAGTGGATGGCAGAAAGTTCACCAACTTCGCCATCACAAATTTTTATAACTTCTATCCGCACAAAAGGCCATAGCTATTTTGTCATTCTGATACCATTTTCAATTACTACGAAGGACAGTAAGAAGAATTTATCTAATGAAAAGGCAATCTGTGTACAATTTCCAGCCAAACGCATAGTTAACGAAAAATTGCGCTGAGCATGTGTCGGTTACGATCCTGAAAAGTTTCAAGTTGGTCTTAAAACTATAGTACGGATTAGATTAAAAGAAATTTATATCTGCGACTCATCTCTCTGCTTTCATTCACCAAAAAGCAGTACAAAAATTATTTAGAAGACCTAAGTTCAATATTCAAATGATGTATGAAGAAGTTCGATGATTTCTACCTTGACTTAATGGAAAGTTTGAATATTCATGGGCAGAAAATAGTATATCTGATGCATTTCCGTATATTGCTCTTAATCGAGAAAATATTAGTAGCTAAATTAAAGTATCAGGTCACTAGAACTGTCAAGAACAAATCTTAACGTGTCGAATGGTTTTTGCACATGCTAACTGACTTAATTCAAATATTCGTAACATTTTTTGCAAAGTCAACTACACATTGATAAGAAATAATTCCTTTTGATGAAACTAACTGGAAGAGGTATTACTGTTGCTCGTTAATTCATCTAAAAAAATCTTTGTAAAACAAGAGGTTTGTGAAACAGGCAATGTTTCGGCATCTATTGCATATCTAACACGAACACCATCTTAAGCTCTACTTACATGGGCAAGTTGAGAAATAGCCATCTGCTGCAACAAATGATACTTTACGATCACCAATAACCAATCCTAAGATTACACTGGTCACTGTTCTTATCAATTTAGGCAAAGAAACAATACACGTTAAATCATCCCAAAAAATCTTTGTAAAATTTTGCAACATAATTGAAATCCAGCAAGAGAACTTCAAGTCAAACGCAGGGTGGAACGATCATTTGATTCAAAATGAAGCAAGGAAACGGAGATGGAAAATGAACCTGCAAAACGATTCGCTTAAATCGCCTGTTTGTAATGTATTAGACTTTGGTTTCTTCCACTACGTCCAAAATCCGTAACAAAAAAATCTACATGGATAGTTGATGAAATTATTACTGCTCTCTTTCGCCCCACTCTACTGGCGGCGGTATTTTACTGTAGTCTATAGATATTTTTAGAATACTTAGTTTTTATTGGATAATCTCGCTAGCTACTCTACTACTCGAAGCACTACAATATTGTGCCATGTTAGCCTCTAGTTAGGTTAGTGTGGCGCAAGAATTTATTAGGTAGTATGATAGCTCGCTAGATACTTAAACTACTCTACGGGCCCCCCGTTCGGGTCAGGCATTGCTACTGCAACCGCTTGGCCGTCCCTCCCTGTATCCGCCTTCGCTGCGCACTGTGGTTTCCTCGGTACGCGCTCTCCCCATTGAGTCCTGGGTGGGTTTTGTTTTTCGTTGCGTGTCTTCCTGGTGGGCCGCGCGCGTCTGCGCGCCACTATCTACAGCTATTTCTGCCCGTACGCTTTCGCGTCCGGAATTCTACTCTACACCGCGTTCGTCCTTGTCCGCCGCTTGCCTCGTTGCTTTCTTGCCTGTGGCTACAGTTGTATTCTATCTATATCAGTAAGTTCTATCCCGACTCGTTTCTTTTCTTTCCTTTCCTTTCTATTCTATTTTCTATTAGTCTATAATTTTATCCTGACTCAAAACTGTCTCTTTCCCCTTTTCGCAGCTTGTCGGGTACCCCGTTTAAGTCAAGTTCTAAGAAAGGAGGAAACGAGCAGAGCAAGCTAGAGTTGTAGGGTCCTATCTCTAATAAATTAGATTTTTGGATACTTCTATTCTATTGAACAGCATAAGAGCTCCATTGTGGGGCAGCCTGTCTGTTGGGCTGACTCTAGGTACTTGTGTAAGCAAGAGAACAGAGTGTTCACTATCTGATTTAAAAGTTTAGGATTCCAAAGGGTTTGGAAAATTTCTATCTTTAGTATTAAACTATGTTAACCTATTCTACCTTTATGTGATCAACCAAGGACAAAAATTTAGTGTAGATAACCTGCCGCGCCAGCAGGCCCTGTAAGCGATCGCGGATCACCGAGAGGACGACGACCGCCAGGCCGAGGGGCTAGTGCATTTTTGCGCTGCGGTATTATGCGCTGTGGGTCAAGAGCAAATAGGAAATTATCTAACCCAATAGCAAGAAAGAGCGTTCCATTGACGCTACGAGATCGCACCGCGCTACCCATATGTAGGAAGGCGGAGCGAGACGCAATTATTGGCAAACGTTTTGTCAAGTCTATGGCGTTCAATATACTGATTACACTTCTTGCTGGCACTAAAGTGGAAAACAGTCCACAGTGGGCTCAGCACGCAAAGGGTAAGACACATAAGAGAAACACTACAGTGGTCTGCCCTTTCTTCGAGTTCTGTACTGCCTGTCTTAAGCGTAAGAACGGGAATTACCCTTCGTTCAATTGTTACAGTCAATGGGCAGCGCACAAGGCTACTAAGGAGCACAAGTTCAACCATTCCGGTCCCAATTAAGGCACTGAGTGCCCTATTTGGGTAACCATAGAATCTGCTACTGCAATTTCGTCGTTCTTTGCTTCGAGTATTGTTCTGTAAGTTGACGTGGGGATTATTTCCAAAGTGCTCTTGTGATCGAACTTACAACATAAAGCAGCGCCATTCTTATTACAATTTGTGAAACTTTACTCTGCTCTGTGATTTGAAGACTCTGACTGTACCCGCGAAACTAGAGGTTCTAGCCGTGCACGCAACACTGTTACTAATACGAAGATTCAAACGAAACCGCGGACTCACCGCAAAAACTTCGTCAATTTAGAATACTTATAGTTCTAACGCTAAGTAGCGAGGAATCCAATGATTTTTAAGATATCACATGTGTAGAAGTTTGCACACCTACGTTCGAGTGAAAATATCGAAACTGTCAACTGAGAGTTAGAAGATATGGTTACTCATTCTCACTATCGAACGATTCTCAAAGTTGTTCTTTTCACGGGAACCGTAAATTCCCAAAAAATGGAAATCCACGTAACGAGTACGAGGACAGCAATGCGTCAGAGACTGTAATGTGGCAGCCCCAACACACCTCACATCTTGATTGTGTACTGTACGCGCAGAGTAGAATTTGCAACCGGGCACGAAGAACGCGCACCAGAATGGGCGCGGAACAAAGCACGGAAGCCGAGAACGATGCGAAAAATGGGGAGACTTCGTCGCAGCAGCAATCGGGTTACCGAGTGATGAAAGTGTTTCGCGGCAGCGCTGCGGCCAGTTGCGGACTGCGCGCCTTCGAAGATTTCATCGTGGGGATAAAAGGTTCTCCCGTAGACGAAGATGACGCGGCGCTCGGAGCAATATTAAGCTCCCACGAAAACAATGACATCGAACTAGCTGTGTATAATGTGATTGACGGAGCCCATCGCACGCTCACACTTCGACCAGCAAAATGGAACGGCCCCGGTCTCCTCGGTGCGGCGGTGCGGTACGAAAGCGTCGAAGGCGCTGCAGACAATGTTCTGCACGTGATAGATGTGGTGCCAAGCTCACCCGCAGACTCGGCAGGGCTGGTACCAGAATCCGACTACATCGTGGGTTCGCCCGCGCAAGTATTCCGCGCGCCCGGAGATTTTCATCGACTGGTATCAGAATGCACCGAGAACAAATCTGCGGCATCCGTGATGGTGTACTCCACCGCAACAAGTCGAGTGGTAAGTTTCAACACGAATTCTTTGATATTCTGTACTAACTAGGCGCAGCGCAACGTCGAATTAAGACCACAGGCGGGCTGGGGCGGCGAGGGTGTACTGGGCTGCGAGCTAGCGACTGGGCTATTGCACAGGATTCGACGAAACGCGAGCGGCAGCGCGGAAGGGCGGTAATACGACGAAAGTTGTGTTTATAAATATGTAATAAAAGGTCACCCGATTAGTAACATGACGATGATTGTCACAACGTTCACGACCATAATCGGAAAGCGCAACACACGGAACGCCTTTAGTAGATTCACTATCTGCAATTTCATCCCTGCTTCCAGTCGTACGCGATCCTCCGATAATCCCACTACGGGATGTGTTAGTGTGGTTTCCGACGCCGCGTCACAGCCACGTACCTTTCGGCAAGAATCGCTTCTCATGCAATATTGCCAGCGCATTTGTGAACAGCAGCAACGAACGAAATATCGTCCCAAGCGACAACATCCTCCCTCGCTGTAGTTGTGGTACAGTCGGCGCCCTTGGTCCTCGGGCGGGTCGGGGATGGATGATATTGATTGATTCGTGGAACGAGAGAAATGGAAATCATAGGTTTAAATTACGGACCCTCAATAATGCCACCGCGCTGTTTAGTTGACGTGCAGGGCTCAGATAAATGAGGAACCTGTCCCAGTAAACGCTTTAGAATAATGAGCGAGCGACCCATCAATGTTCCCATGATTGTACGAGCTGTTCTTACCCTGGTTACACCTTGGCCTATTTCATTTACACATTGTACAGTACGTCGCGTTGCGGCTCGACACCCAACTTCGCGGATGGTTGCGTTGTTTATGCATGGATGTTACTTTTCATCGCCTTTCGAGACGCCTATGAGCGTTGTGCGTGTTGACTACATGGTTTTATGCGACAGACATCAATTCTGCCGAATCCCTCAGAGTACGAACGATTTACGAACATTCTACACGACGAGGTGAAAACGATTTCCGACAATGCCATGATTTATTGCGACACAATCTGAACCCCATTACACGCAGTAGAAGTCTGCAAACCTAATCCCAAATCGAGCACATATTGATGGAACGTTGCCAATGGCTTGTACCAGCGACACAATCCGCGCCATCACAAGGGAAAAGCATGATACCGTACAAGCGAAACTTTGTGGAACGCGCAGCGATGGTGATGTTGTATACTAGTCCCGGCTTTAATTTGTTCGTCGTGGAGAACGTGTGTGGATTGTGGTCCACGCTGAATATGGCCTTAGATCTCTTCATGAAATTCTGGTACGCTTTGACAGGGCCATGAATATTCTCATATACCGACGACAAGCCAGTGCGATTGTCGTAGCCACGCAGCGTTAATCCATCGAAAATTATCCAAACATCGTTGTAATCCACATCGCCCATAGTCGCCGAATCGAGCGTTATCCCGTAACGCGCCTCCGTCGGCACCACAAACGAATATCGTAATGACGTCTCTTCCGACGGCTCCGCAGGTAGCAACGAGTTATCCTTCAGCGCGTATCCCAGCGACCCATCCGACTGCGGCACCCATAATTCGGGTCTCGGTAGTTTGTATGTGTTCGCCGGTATCCCAACACAATCGCTTTTCCGTATCGATCTCGTCACCACGCGAATCGGCAGGGAGTACCCACAAGTGAACGTGCCCATGACGGTGATGAATTGTTCATCCCCTAAAAAGTTGCGTGCTCTGCAGGTGATAGTGAGTTGACCAGGGGCAGCATGCCACGGTCTATAATAAGTGAAGATGTCCCCTGCGATGGAGTATGGTGGTACTACCTCGGTGCGAATATACGTGCCATTCACGTAAAACGATACGGCGGCGGCAGTCATGTCCGGCTCGCATGCCACGGTGAACCCGCGCGAACTGAATGCCTTGGGGCATATCTGGAAATTAGGGGCGAGCAGCACCGCACGGCCGCCCATGCCCGCGGGGCGCACCACAATGCGACCCGAAGATGCGATTGTGAATAATAATGCGAGCAATAACATCATGATGAAGCTTCGTATCCTTCTTAAGGCGTCTACAATCCTTCTGAAACGAATCCGTGTTCCATATTCCCCCAAAGTGATGGTGAGCGTGATGAACGCCTCCCTACATTAGTGGTGGGTGTACACTGTACACCGGTGACCCCTACTGCGCTTGGTCGCAAACTCTCGAGCCGTCTGTAATCCAGCACTGGGATCTCGAAGCTTTTCCTTCCATCTTGCATTGTTAGCTGTGATGCTTCATTTCGTATAGAGTTATACGACTCGCTACGGCCAGTTTGCAAGCCGCCTAATATGAAATTCCACATTTTGGACCAAGTCCGTGCACTTGCTACAGTAGTCTTCCTAGACCAGTAATCCTTTTGACACGAGCTACAATAGATGTCAGAAATATGTGATTGTGTACCAAAACCTGTTACCAAGTTGTCGAATACGGAAGGAAGTCAGGATCAGTCGAATTGTGGTCCAAAAAGTGGTGTAGTTTCTCCCTCTTATCTGTCGTTAGTTTATCACTGTATCAAGTTGAACGATGCTTGGCAAGTCTTCAGAAACTACCACCAAAGAACAAATTGATGTACCGGTATTTTGAACTTCACTGTACACGCACGAAGGAAGACAAGGAATATTCCACATCGACATTCTCATAGAATGCAAACTACTGTACAGTATTGTACAGCACAATATGGGTAGACACTGTAGAATCACAAGATGCGGTTGAGGTTCAAGAGACCAATTCGAACATCCATGCATAAGCAGTGTTTAATGGGATGTTCGGTTCTAAACTTAATACATGTTGCAGTTTGAAAATCCATCACAATCTGTGCACCCTACTGTGCTCTACGAAGCACTGTGCGGCTAGATGAGATTTGCCTAACCCAATGAATGAGAAATGAAGTCATGTAATACTGTACACTCCAGGAGTACTGTAGTACTGACGAAGACAGTTCAGTCTAGTTTGTACAAAACGCCACTAGATTGTGGTGCTGCAAAATCATCACCAACAAACCATGCCACAAATGTTATATCAATCACAACTTTGACGATTTCCTCTCACGATTTACCGCTACCGAACCCGAACTCAAGCAACAGAATAGCGTAGTTTAGGATCCAAGGCCATCAAAAATGGTTTTATTACTAAGTCAATTGTACACAATTGTACATTTCAGCCATGCCTAGCTTATCACCGACACGTGCATGTCGAGCCAGAGCACATATAGCAGTAAAAGCCGCACTAATCACGACTAATACGGCTACGTTTCGCTCTACCCTCACGTACTACATTGGCTATAACTTCCTTCGCGCACGTCCCGAACATGTGTCTAATTCGTTCTCTACACTCTACGCCGACCTCTCCCTTTTCACGTACTGCTTTCACCGCGTCTCTAAACACCACACACGCCGCCTCGTATACCAACTCCCCATTGCATCCCCCCAACAGCGCTATACACCTATTCGCATCCCCCTTCCTCACCGCTTCCTCCAGACAACTATCCACTTCACTCAACGTTCCCACCATCATCCGTTCACCCAGCCACTCGCGCAGTTTTGTTTTCGTCGCATCCACACACCAACTCCTTCCACTATTCAGCTTAATGCGCGCAATATACAAACCCACCAAGTCCTTCAATGCTCTGCTCGCCATCAGGGCGTTTGACTCATCCTCCGCAAGCAAGATGCAATATTTGTAATATCTCTCCGCCTTCACAGGGTTCTTCGCTATCAGGTCGCCCATGCCCTCCTCATACGCCGCCGCTATGTTACACGCACACCTACTGCACCTCAGCCTCGCACCCTGCCGATAATAGTACATTGCTTTCGCAAAATCCACTCTTTCCAACGCCTTTCCACTCATCCCCAGCTCATAATGCGTCCCCAAGTTATCGAAAGCCGTCAGACATCCCGCCTCAATCGCTTTAACGTAATAGCTAGCCGCCGCATCGAAGTCATGGGGTAATCCACCATAGCCTGTCGCATAACAACTGCCCATATCATTCAACGCGTCGCCGTCACCAAGTTCCGCCGCCTTCCGATAATAACGCACCACCAACTTCTTATCCAACAGCTTCTCGCGTAGGCCCCACCCGCGCTTCCCAGCAAACTCCAGACACTGCGCCAAAAACACATACGCGCGCGCCAACCCCGCCTCTGCTGCCTGCTCGACGAACGAATGGCCTTGCCTAGACTTGGTATTGCTTTTGTGATGGTGCGTCATGACCACCAACCATCGACCTCGCAAAAACCGTCCCTCCCTACTCCCAAGATTATCTGCCCTCAGAAAGTACTGGTACGCCTCCTCCAACATCCACATCGGGGTATTGTTATCCTCGCAACCCACATAATCTTTCGGCAAGTACCACTCACCCTTCGCACACAACGCCAACACATGGTTTTCATTCTTCGCCAACACAGCGTCCAACAAATGGCCGGCCACCGCCTTCATTTGTTTTTTCGATCCCACTAGCCCAACAAGCCCACGAGTGCACACATTCGCAAACTCAACCATAGCATCAAGGTCGCCTTTCACCAATTGCGCGAGTCCCGATGCACATGCCGCAGGGTCGGTCATCGCCATCAGACACATCTCCTCAAACTCTTCTGACTTGCTTATTTTCTTCACCTTATTCTTCGTCTCTGTCGGAATTTCATGCGCTTTCAGCGTCGGTGAAATGTCGTTGGAACTCTGCCGCTTGTCCACCATTTCCTCATTCGATCCCGAATATTCGGCCTGACCCTCGTTGATTCCATCTACTGCATTAGCCACCCCATTAGCGCGTTTCGGCACGTCCTCAGTTGCACCTCCCTCATCCATAGATTTATTGTTCGCCGTGGTTTCCGGGTCCGGCGCGACCATGACGTTATCTCTAAGTCGACAAACCACACCGATTCAATAGCTGCAGCGCGCTAACCGATCAATCGACACTTCCGAATACGACTCAACCGAGGTGTGCCGCGGCGCGACGAAGGAGCAATGGTCAGCTATCGCACCCCGGGCGCTCGACGCACGCACGGCACGGAGCGGACCCCCGGGAACCGTGAGGAAGATGCGGAAGAACGGGCGCACGCACGGGATGGCCACGGGTAGATTGAGTGGTGTAGGTGTCGTGGGTAGCAGCAATAGGTAACAATCAAGGTCGGCTCAGACAGAAGCTGGGTAGGGCGCATGTGAGCGAAATTTCCACGCATCCACAGATCAGGACGGTCAACAGTGCCGTTTTTTTATTCCATTTAATATATATTCCCGCTCCCATGCCTTGCTACGTGAAACAATGGACTGCGGCTCTGAGGCGGCCCGAATCTCATGCCTGCACACACATAGTGCTACAACTCGTCTACACGTTGGGAAGCGGAACGCGAGACAAAATCTCCGTGGAAGTGTTTGATCAGAAGCCCGAAAATGCGACTGCGGTCGCCAGCCTAAAGACCGGCAACTGCAGTCGCATTTTTCAACTCTTCCCTAAAAGTCACGATAACACGCCAATCATTCGCCGCCAGTCGTAGGTAAAGCAAAAAACTCCCAGCACACAAAACCGGTTTACTGTACACATCGCGCTACAAATTCGCTTCGTCCTCTCTTCCCTCTGCAAACGCGTTATTGAACGCTTCTTCAGCCTCCACCGCCTCTGTTATAGCCTGTGGGGGTGGGGTGCCCACCCCAATCGCTCGCAACACGACGCCAAACGGCGCGTCGACCGGGCTTATCACGGCGAGCACCAATAGTCGCCACAATCGCGCAATTCGTTTCAACAACCGCACTACGAATGCCACCGGCCCCGACTTGGCGCGCACCAGCACGCTAGTCTCCGATGCTAGCGAGCGCGCGGCCAAGCCTAGTCCGAACAACGCATCGAATAGTAGGTGCAAGCTTCGCAGCGCATCATCCACCGCCGCCGACACACGCGCGAACCGCGCCATCGCGTCTTGTACGCCTGTCACCGCGGCCACACCGCGGCGACCATACGCACTGTAACCGTATGCAGCGCCGCCGTATGTCGCCCCATATTGTGGCGCGCCATAGCCCGCCGCACCCGCGCCATAGCCAGCGTAGGGTGGTGGAGGTGGCGGCGGCACCGCGCCGGGCGCCTCGAACGGGTCCGTGCTCCACCCGTTCATGTTCAAGACCTACACCATGCGCAACAGTGCTCACAAATATCACTGCGTTGGCATGAAGTAGGAAGATGGAATCTAATGGGAATATGATAACGCGCTTACACCACGATGTTCACCTGGCGAACAAATTCAATGCACCCACGGCGAACTCTTCGCTGGGTCACGGGAACACCTGGGCACTCGCGCGATGTACAGCGTCGGCGTGCGCGACAGCTTCATGATCGCCCACAGCTTCAAGGGCATCGAGTTCGGGCCCGCACAGGGCATCCACGGGGCGACGTTCACGGTCGACGTGGAGTTCCGCACGCCAACCCTGGCCCAAAACCTAAACTGGGTCGTCGACATCGGCGAGGCGTCGGGTGCGCTCGCCAAGGTGCTCGAGCGCTACAACTATAAAAATCTCGACGAGGTCGACGAGCTCAAGGGTGAGAACACCACCGCGGAGTTCATGTCGAAGAAAGTGTTCGACGGCATGGAAGCGATTTACGCTGGCCGCTTCCAGGGCGAATTAAAGGTCACACTCACCGAATCCCACAAAGCCTGGGCCTCGTACACCGGCGTAATAGGCGCCGACAATAAATCATGACCAAGCCGATGTCATTGGCAGTGTAGTGCGGTTCGAATGGTGTGCGCATTTTCGTTGCATGCCGCGCTTCCTCTACAATATCACATCATTGAAACCACGCGATTAATCGATGGCCAAGACGTCTTTCTCTGTAGAATCAATTTCGACATTAGTTAGTAGAAAAACGAGTAAACTAATCTTGTATTTTCGTTGTGCCACCCATTCTTGGCGTATCTATCTCTGCAGGAAACGACGATTAAGTCGGCGGTCATGTGGCAAGACCCAGAAAACTGAAAATGTAAACACGGGAACAGCAACCTTACAAACGAAGATACGGGGTATCCTTAAATAAATTATGACGACCTTTGCCGTATCCACTTCACCATATCATCTACCACCTCGCTATCATCACTACTCGCGAGCAGGTCATGACCCTTGCCGTAATACCGTTTGAACGTCTTGTCACGACTGCCGATTCGTGCGCAAAACTCTTCGCTTCCGGCCGCCTTCGTAACGCGGTCGTTGTGACTGTGCGCGACGAACACCGGTACGCGGAATCGATTCGCACTAGACATGATACGTTCGCAGCTTTTCAACACCTCGATGCCGGTACGCGCGCGCACACTGCCTCGAACTAGCAACGGGTCGTCATCCTCAGTCACCCGTCGTCGCGTCGTGCCGAACCCCGGTGCCATCGCGAGCAACGTCTTGTTGACCCGGCGTCTTCTCCTCGGTCCAAAGTCCAGCGTCTGCACCGGCAGTAATGGCACCAGGTTCGCTATCAGTGGCGCGAAGAACCGCAATACGGGATTGGAGAACACTCGTACCGCAGGCGCGGTCAGCAGCACACCTTTGAGGTCTTGCGGTGTGCGGTCGCGAGCGAGATGAATCGCTACTGCGCCACCCAAAGAATGCCCCACCACGTAGGTGGGTAAACGTCTATCTCGCTTCGATGCATCACTCAACACCGTCGCGGCGTCTTGTACATAATCATCGAAACTCGCCGCATACGCTCGTAACCCATCACTCCGTCCATGCCCATGCGCATCCGCCGCAACAACTGAGTAGCCGGCAGCGACGAATTTTTTCGCCACATGACAATATTTGTTAGAATGGTCACCCAGACCATGCACAATGAGAATCCTCCCACGACATGGTTGTTCCCATGGTTTCCAAGTTTGAACGAACAACCGTTGTCCCCGAGAATTAAGCAGGTATCTCGCATGATGGTCGGCCCACTCATGTACGTCGCCGTAGCCAATAGTTGCGGGTCTCGCCGTCGGCGCAAACTTTTTCGGTAGCGGGCAAGCCGAACGCGAGTTCGCGGTCGGTGGTATTAAGCCTACGGGTGGGAGGAAAGACGAGGACCGTCGTACTCGACGCCATCCCGTACTTTGACAATACCAGTATGAGGCGAGCTCCATGTTGGTCGTGGGGGACGTCAACGGTCGACGGCTGGTACCACCTCGACGAGGTTCTATCCACGTCTCAAGCGGTGAGAAGGCACGAATGGGTAGTGTACACGTGCGCTATTCAGCTCAAATTCTAGGGTATTACCACCCTCTCCTGACGTTCTGGAGTACGAGATTTTTCCCAATGGTGCTAACGAGGTCAGATGCTACACTCTACCTCACACGTGGCACACGTTTCACCCCTGGTTTGTCCGTCCCAGAATCACGACTCGTTTGAAACCACCAGGTTGTGCAGTGCGGCACTTCAACCGAATGGAACTTCGCCAGTCAACGCTGGCGTTTGAGGGCGAGGTACATGTTGATGTGTGTGCAAGTGATTGAGTGGTGGGTGTGTACGGTTGTCGATTGTGAATATATTGCGTAACGAAACAACTCTTCGTGCTAGTAAATGTTTGTGTGCTCGAATTTAAACGAGTGCATGCGATGCCAGTGACTGTACCAACAACGAAAACAATCTTAACGATATAGTTAATACAGCCAAGCAATAATCTCAAGCATTCCCAAGTAAAGTACAGCGACAATGCGAACGAATCCACAAGATCCCTAAATTGGCCGATACAACGGCATATTAGCGTCGGCCATCGACCATGCACAAATGCGCGCCACCCAAATCAATGCCAAGCCGATGCTCAACCCGACAATCGCCCATCGAAAAAATCGCTTTCCACCCGAAATTTGTGGTGGCGCCACCGCGTTCGGTGCTTCTTGGGGCTGCGCGCGTAGCCGTGCCGGCCGCTTCAAACGCTCCTCAATAACCGCCATCCGCCACATTAGCTCCGCCGCTTGCGCCTCCACTGAGTCATCCTCCGGTTCGGTTTCGGTGTCCGCGCCCATCGCCGAGCTCGTGGTTGTGCGCATTCGCAAGTGACGACGTGTCTGTACTTGTTGAACTACTTCAAAAATAAATAAATTTTAACTTTTCGTCAACTTACAGTCGTTTGTGCCGAAGGTTCGTTGAAGATCGTGCGTTTAACAAGATAGATCTACGATATGGCCGACTTAATACAGTATTATTTTTGTGTTGATTGGTGCAGCAGTAATGATAGCTATTGTTATTGTGATAAAAGATTGCGCTAGTTTGACACTTTATCTTCGCTATCTTCTCCGAAGAAATTGTTGTCTACGGATTATGCTACCTGCGTGAGGTTGGAGAACTGTGTCTCATCAACGACATCACTTGACACCGTTTTCTTACACACTCAACTTCAAGCAATGAAACCTGATAGGGATGATTATGCGAGACCAACAGAAGACCATCTTTCAACACAAACAATAGCCTCGACGAACAAAACGCAGAGCAAATTTTCTACAAAGACACTTCCGACACTGTTCTTTTCAATGATGTTTCGGCTACGCCAAGTTATGCTCGTCGGGATTAACAGTCTTCAGCATCAACTCAGAAATATACTGCCGGGTATAATGCGAATCGTTGCACGTTTCAGACGCGGCAGTTCCAATGCAAGCACGCTTCACACATGGCACAGCCTAGATGGCGAAACTGTCGACGCGCTACTACGCAATGACGGTGACTCTGAGATCCGGGTAGACGCGCTGCGCCACTCGGGTGGCGTTATCGTGCCACTCGCTGTGATATTACCGCCGTATGGTGGTGCTGTACGAGTTCGGTTCGATTTTCGTAGTTCTGACACTCGCATAACTTGGATACTCCATTAACAAACACTTCAAGCTTCACATTCTTCAATAAGCGTTATTATGCATCCCCCATTTACTAACAAAGGTCACCCCACTATCCACTGTGGACCTTGTTCATGTGAATCCTCAACGCTGCACCGCCAACACCACCGCATTGCAGTAGTGCAATTAACAGATTCGCCTGCGCAAATCTGTGCACGCTCCATGAATCCATGGTTTCAAAAACGACGAACAAGGTCACGAACTCCGTAGCTTCGAACCAGCGATTGAAAGTAGATTGACGTGTGTGATTCCACAACTTTCGAAAGGGCGCACTTTCCACACAACGAAAGTGGTCCAAAGTGGACATATACTCACTTTCACGAACCTGTAGGTATCTTACTTCGAGCGCGCACGCATTCGACGACGCTTCCGCTTAAGGTGACGCATTCTTTTCTTCTTCCATTTGGCTCTCATTACGATATCGAATAACAGTGTAACGTACAGATGAACCTGTTTCGTTTCGTGCAGGATTGGGTATGCATATTGTTTCGAGTCGGACCTGACTTCGTTTACAGTAGACCAAAACTTCTAAATCGTATGGCACATCGAATGACTACTTAACAAATTTTGTTTAAGGTTATCAAGGGTTTTTAAAGGGCAAAAGAAATATTACATATGAAATTTTGAAAAAAATTTGGTCTTTGCCAAGTGTAAGGTACTCATGCTCGACTTGCCCAAACAATTTTCAAGCTTCAGTGAACTTTGTTAGGGCGGTATGCAGCTGTACATCAATTCAATCCCCTTCCAACATAACGATGCGTGAAACACTACCGGTATTTTGCGGTGAGCCAGAAAAAATATCCTCCAGACCCCGTCCACCTCAACTGGCCCCCCACAGTCCGTAAACCCTCTGGAGGGCCAAATTTCACAGTCCATCTCTCTGCAAAACACTGTTTCGACTGTGCAAATTGGTGTTTACTATTAAGCGTATTGTACTGGGCGTCCGGC
>JAAUYH010232853.1_pt1 | contig 18562 bp, 6 predicted proteins | sample 7278061 | NCBI WGS metagenome assembly JAAUYH01 (sample SAMN14350203, study PRJNA611818) | marine sediment metagenome | isolation source: surface marine sediment (0.6m) | place: French Polynesia: Moorea | collected 2018-08 | reverse complement strand
GTACCCATGTTTGGCGTAGACCTTCACCTTTTTGCACGTCTGACCATGAACCGTGCGCACCCTCTTGCAGTCCTGGTACGGAACCTTCTTGCTCACAAACTTGCAGTGGGGCTTGCATACCCTCTCGCATTTTTTGAAGGAACAGTCAATGGTCTTTGGAACCCGTTTGACGATAAAACCGCACGGAAAGAAATTGAAACAACACTTCGTTGTTTTGGTGTAGCACACGGGGGGGTAAAGGGATGCGGTTGCTGCGGGAAGAACGGCGATGACCAGGGAGATGGCAAGAATGCTGCGGAAAGAGCTAGAGGAGATCATGGTGGCTGTAGTTTGTGAGCTGAGAAATTGATACTTTGAAAATAGTAGAGGAAGCTGGTTTTATAGTAATCAGGATCGGTTCTGAAGTGAATATAGTGTCAGGTGCCAACCTCAGCACGAATGATCAACGGGATCTGGTTTTCCTGGCAGGATTTTCTTGCGCAAAAAGATGTGGAAATCATACAGTACAGTACTGCGCATCCTCGTTTTCTAGTCCACGATGTTGTGTAGGACAGTGTTCTAAGTTTCGCATCAACGAGATAGTGGAGATTTTTGAACTGCTGGAAAACTCTGCCCAACAATATACTCTTGACTTCACACCCGCAGAGAAAAAACAGAAAAGGCGAGGATCAACAACTAAGACATGCAAATCGCCTGACAGGGTTTCAAATCTTTATTTGACATACAGAACAACGGAAAAGCGGGAGGCATAAATCCGGTTTGTTACAGCCCCTCCTGAATTAATGCAAGCATTAATCCGTTACTTCTTGGCATCCAACGAAATCACCCACATTTGGTAGTACTGTATCGGAGAAACTACATTGAATTGGACAAGAAAGATAGGACGGAAACAAATTCGTTCAAATTCAGTGGTAAGAACCAGAGAAAGAGGCTGACGGAAGACATGCTTGCCACGCTTGCCTACTTGTTCATCAACTAGAACAAAGGACCAGTGGCAGGAGGAGTGCGTCTAATTTGACTTTTGTGGTGCGGTGTTTTCAGTGGCTGAACTGCACATGATTTATGTGATAGAAACATTGCTGGACTCTAGTGTATGCATAGCCACATCTGCCAAGTTCCTCAACGATGAGGTTTGGGTACATTGAGGACGACTAATTTGAACTTTCTGAAATCGTGTTTTGAGAACGAAAGTTCCAGGCCTACCGGTACTTATTTGCAGTATTCTTAGTATGGAAATTGATGACAGTCAAAACAAGCACAACGCTGTGATCGCGCATTCATTACACCCAGAGACTGTAATACTGCACTGTACTGTACAGTATAGTATTGGACCTGCAGTCAGTGCTCATGAATACAGAACAAATGTGTTGGACAGACAATTTTGAACCCTATCGAGCTTCCAGGAATATGTCCCAAATTCCGTTTGACCTTAATATCTCCTGCCGGGTTTGTAGGATAGGGTCAGCAAAATGTAAGTTTCACAACTTTAGCTACAGCACTGCACATTTTTTCGTTGGCATTGGAATTGTTTCTTTCGAGTGGAATAGAATCATAGCGAAAAATGAATAACAGCGTTCCACGTCGTATTCAACTAAGGTGATTCAACAAGTTCTCATATGTCTTCTCTATGCAACTGTAATATGATAAGTTTTACGAACTTTACAGACACAGAGAACATAAATTTACTGCATTGCGTATTTTTGCGTCTATGAAACGATGATCGATTTCCTAACGTCACAAGGTAACACTAAGAATTCACATCCCAACTACTTTTTACAAAGGAATTACAGGGGGTGCCGAACTACCTGTAGAAGTCACCGCTTCTATTACTTGTCGGTCCCGATAGGCTTGTGTGACTTTTTGACAGAACTTCCCCGTATGTGGCACAAATAACACAGGCCTCCGCGAGTGGCCGACAATTTTCGGAGAATGACAAGAGAGCTCGCGTTAATGTTTCGGATACTTAAACGTTCGATAATAGACACACGGTTGATGAAAGACGTTGCACAGATGTTTGCACACATTCTTGCACGAATGCCACTCTCGTCCACGAATATTAGCACATCTCCCTGTCCACAGCGAATATTAGACACTGACACGGCGCAACCATGGATGTCTACTGCAGCGCTTCAAGCACAGAATTGAATTTACTGTGCCTACAGCCTGTTCGGTTGTAGAAACACTCAACGGGCTGTCTACGTACAAATCACAGTTTAGAACGAAGTAGCTGTGAAATTTAATGAAGGATCACCTTAACAACGGAATGAAAAAAGAGATGCAGTTATTTTCACCCTATCTAATACTCGCGAAAACATGCATGAGTCATGTCCGAGGTGTTCTTTTATTGTGATTCCTTGTTTCTGCAGCGTGCTCAAATCTAGATCATGATAGCTACCCTGGATTTAGGGACATTTCTCAGCTGGAATCGCGAATTTCAGAAGATTGGAGTGTTAGTGGTGGATTACAGTAACACCTTTTCCCCCATTGAACAGTGTACTGTATAGTGCACTTTGAACTTCAGCAAGAATGCACTGGATTTCAACAGTGCATATAATTTAGTCCAGTTGAATTGCACAAAACGCTATAGTGCATTAGGCAAGATTGGATTAGGTATGTGTTCCTCAAAATAAACCGAAAAGTATGAAATACTGTTCTGGTCGGCAGCCTAATTTCCTCTCTATGAAAGTTAGTGGATTTATTTATTGAATGATTTAGTAGCCGGGAAAGTACCAAAGACAAAATTATTATGTATAACAAACGCCGCAACTGAATCTTTCGAACTTATATAGATTCTACTTAACCTTTACTTTTCCTCTTCACAATTACAATCAATGCATTTGTATTCACTACCACGAACGATGTTTCATTAGAAAAGCTCAAGTTTCGTTAAATTCAGATTCTGAAAAAAAGCAAGCACGAATCTTGAATGCGAGACTAAACTGTATGATAAGATTCAGAGACCAACTGCCATTCCACTGTCAATCGGTACTTATGTCAGCTTCAAATTATGACCTAATTATTTTGTAATTAAAATGTAAGTTCCATATCATATTGAACTCATATCCGCTGCACTAGACGACGGTCAAATAACAGATCTAGCCGCAATTAGGAACTACTGGAGGAAGTACAAGTCGAGTAAATGCTAATAATGTACTTTCGCTCTGAAACATGAATATTTCTGTACCGTTTATCTCTGAAAATGGATAACTTACACGAATAATTATAAAATCATGTAATCATAATTAGAATGAATGCTGGTGATTTTTGGATACGATACAGCAATTTTTAGACGACATATATTCCTCAGGACAGGTAAATTAGCTTAAACTTCTGATTTCATTATGTACCCTCTCTGGTTTGGAGCAGCTTAAGTAATTTAAATAACGGAGAAATCTTCGAATACACTAAAAATAATAAGATTTAGAACTGACACTCAATAATAGATAGTTAAGTTGAAATGCAAGGTTCATTTGTGGACAATCGTGTAGAGTACGAATTCGCAATGAGAGTGAATGAAGGTATACAAGCGCAAGCGTTCGATGCAACTTTTCTACTTCGACAAGAATCAAGTACTACTGTGACAGGTATAGGGGTGTATGCATGTTAAGTACAAAACGTAGAGCAGTTCGGCAATTAGATGAAATTCAAAATTTACTTACCCCTACCTACGCACAAAGTTATCTACATTCCATTGGTATAGTGTATCAGTCCTCCAAGTATGATTAGGGAGAAAGAATGTACGATGAATCTGCTGTTTCGTGTGAAATTGAGATTAGAGTTCTGCTTCTAAAGGAAAATCCAAGTGCATACTCCCTCCGTCCCGAAAAGGTTGTCCCCTTTTGTAAACGATCTATTCTATTTCTGCTTGCGATCCATTAAGCATTGCTTCTTTTGACATGGATTTTGTACATGATTTCGCTTCTTGCGCAAATAATGTTCAGGTTGAAATAACAACGAGATCAAAACAAATGATCTTTAAGAAAAATCTCTTCTTGTATACTACGTCCAGTAGCGCGAAAGCTACTCTCAGGCCACACCACCCTTCACCACCACCACGCACAAACAACAAATACCTTGAGGGAAGCCTGCGTTAGAACAATATTTAGTTTAGCCCAGGGGCGGTCGCGTGCTAGGCTCCTCCAATAGAGTGATGGAAAACAACGTAGCCATTCAGGAGTAATTGGACTTTGTAGTAATAATCTCCCAGTGGTATGGGTCACATAGAGCGGGCGGCGAGTTCCACAATCTGTCTTGAGGCGCGTACGTAATACACAAGCACACCCCGCTAAGTGTGGTTTACGATAGAATACTTACGGAAGAGGTGCATCCTACAACGTGTTCCAGTCTCTTTTCTTCGTATGTCCTACAATTCTTGTTGATACAACTAGTTATACCTCTCAATGTGTGGCGCTTCAACCAATCAACGCTCATGGAGACTTCCAGTATACCTTCGGTAATAATTTCGTGTTCGCGAGAATAATGACGCCATACCACTGGAGAGAGTAACTTCTTCACTGAGTCTAAATGCAAGAAACTTTAGTTAGATACCCCATATAAGGAATCTGTACAGCTCTGGAGTTCGTTTTTGTTCACTTAGACTGTCGCACCAACAGGTTTCTGTTTCCAGCTTCCCGCTCATCAATGTAAGACGGATCAAAACCAGCATTTGTGTTTTGTAAAGGCTCCGAAAGATAGACTTTATTGATGTTTCTTCGCTTCTGAAGCCTCTCATTCTGAATAAGTTGTTTGTGACTGTGTTTCTCGAGCAGAACCGTTCGGTTTCTCTTAGATTGGGCCTTTCTGCATTTCTTCATTACCCTGTACAATCCACAAAGAAAAGAGTGTGTATCATACGATCACGAAGTGAATTGCCGATGGCGCCCACCAAAAACCGGCTGCATGCAGTTGCGGTACTGTAGGGCTTCGAATTCAGTGGAATATAGTTACCTGTTGTAGTTTCAGCTTACAGGCGTTTTGCGCTACACGTACCCTCGGCCAGTTTCATCAAATCTTCACGATACAATCATTTGATTCATATGGGCATTGAGAGTTCATAGAAGTACGAAGCGCTTTTGAAGATTCGATTACCTCTGCCTCTAGCGAAGGGCTCGCTATACCAGCCAGTTTGAAGCATCCGAGAGAAAATGACTGATAGGAAGACTACCGTGAAATCTAAGAAACAAAAAGAAATTGTTGAAATCGAGCTGCAAGTTACAATATACAATATATAATAGAAGAGCTTCGTAGTGAAATATGAGAAGATGAAGTAAACTGCAAACAGTAGATCGCCCAAACAACGAAATCTCTAACATGGTCTACCACTAACTTTGTATTTTTAAACCTCGCCACCCTAGCAATCTTCAACCTATTGAATCAATTTCGCATGTGTGAAAGGATTTTATTCCTAGAATTTACTCAAATTTCACTCCACTTTAAGGTATGAAGAACAGGGCACAGAAAAATCTAAGCTTTTAGATATACAAAATGGAGAAGATATCCATTATGGACGTTAAATGCGCAATCAGATAGGAGAAGGTATTGAAAAATTAGTCAAACAAATCGGAGAAGAACCCACTGCCAGGACAACATACGCGATGTACCCAGCGTGGCAAATCGAAAATGACTTTCTGATTTATCAAAGGCTATGGATTCTGCAATGTATGAAGATGATGCAGGCAGAAGAAAACAACGCACTTACGCAAAGAGCAAAAGTCAACTTATTAGTACATTAAACGAAGACCTAGCTATCAATTAAGAATCAGAAAATTCAGCTTATAAAGTGTTTGAAATTCTTTAGTTCTAGTTTGGAATGAGAAACTGGAGATTTGTGGCGGAGGGAGCATACTATGCAACAAAAAATTTCAGCAATTGATGACATGAATGTTTCATTGATAGTACTAATATAGTACAGATTACATCTTCGAAATTCACGACAAAGACACGAATGCCTTACCAACAATTCATTGAAATGTATCTCGATATAATAAATTATCTCAAACTCATTCCGTTCACTTGGAATTTTGTGCTCTTCAAGGCCGACAATTGTCGGGAAATAAGATTAGTTTGTAAGGACTTGCATCACTTCTAACTGATGCAGACTCCTATGATTTTGTAATAGCCGAATACTTTGAGGAAAAGGTACCCACGCAGATAGTTTGAGTGAACAAAGAAAGTATCAAACTGCAGAATCGTAAGTTTCGAAAGCAACAGCTTATTCGGAAATTTTTTTGTAAATCTGACTGAAAGACTTGTTTTTGTATTACGTAAAGTAGTTCCCATAACATCGGATGTGAGGTGAAAGCAATACATCGCATTGTGAAATGTATATCGCTGCAGTACTATGGTGATTTTTTGTTGGAGAATATTTTTCAATTTTATTTTCCTAAGATATGTGTTCAATGCATAGCTATTCCATAAACATGTATTATCTTTGTAAAAAATGTAATTTTCGAACCGTAGAAATCTTAGATTGTTTCAATGATAAGGAAAAACCTAAATAAAACCGTAGTTCAGAAATGTAACGGCGATAATATCACTCGTAACTGATTCTGTTCTTCTACTAATCAGAAAAAAGATGTCAGGAAGAGGCAGAGGTATAAAATGAACAGGTTCACGGATCAGCAACAATGAGAAAATAGCGAAGGAAGTACGGATTCATGACGGATATAGAAAACAAAAAAGACTCTAGAGAATAAATAAGAGTTTCCTTCTCTTTTCAACGATCTACGCTACTTCGAGAAAATTCCATGTGTTAACATAGTGGTAAAAATTTCAGGATTTATATGAAATTTATGCTATCATCCAACTAAAAGAATAAATTTGATGCACAAGTGTGGGTTAAATGATTCCACAGATTTTGAAAGCAATTTTCGATAAAAATTGATTACTACGCATTCCTGGCTAGAATAAGGCAAGAAAGATTCTAGAATCATCATGGCTTATAGGTATGTAATATATATCTTGTTGTTAAAGATAAGAAATAAAGGTAGAAGGAAAGCAGGAAGCTTACAAAGCTGGCTTATGTTCTTATTTCGGGTTGCACTACTCGATCTTTGCACTTTAAAAGCGTCGTACAAGCAGAGAAAATATAATCAGGCTAGCGCAGATGTCCGTAAAGTTCTGATTCTGTAAAACTTCAACGACTCGAAGCAATCATTAGCAAGACTCGCAGTAGTCTTTTTTCAGAATTGCAGGTAACCTTCCGATATTGTAGAAGTCAGGGAAATACTCTTCGTCGTTTGTATTCGATAAGAACAAGAAAAGTCAAATGCTAGTTGTAAATAAAAAAAATGTGATCCAGAATGATCCACCAAATCCAAACTAGCGGAAAGGTAAATAACCTTGCTGAATGATTTCGAAATACGAAAGCAAGGAATTAGTAGTTTGATTATTCGTTCTTATCCAATCTAATTGACTGGCAATCATATTGGGTAATTGCCTTGTACATAATCTTCGCAGGCCCAAAAAATATGAGTAAGAACAAGCCGAATATATTGCCAAAGCTCAGATTGCTAGTACGGTCGGAAGCGAAGACGCAAAGAAGGTAACGGAAGCACGCATTGTCAGTACAGCTATCACTATCCTAGAACCTGATCTGCCAGTCTGTTGCCTAGTTGTTCGCTATGGTACAACAATCTTATCGCCTCGGAGTAGATTTTTTACAATCATACTACTTGCCTACCTATATCGACGTAAGGCCTCGAGACATTACTGTAAGTAGCAGGAGTGTATGACCAAAAATTACGAAAAATGATGAACAATGATTCAAGAACTTCAACAAGACTCAATTCAACCTACTGTAACATTAACTTGACAGTGTTTGGTGAAAGCGTGAAATCGCAGTCACGCATCAATGTATCCTATATTTGCAGTCATGCATACGAGACATAAATGCCGTAATCTTTGAATCAAAGAACCAAATGTATGTTAAACGATAACAAAAATGAAAATGGCAAACAAAAATATGCGAAACGAAGTGAAAATACGTTTTTGTTCACATGTAACTGTAGATCGTCTCATTTCAAGGCGTGACCGGATATTTGGTCATATTTTAAGACAATTCAGAAGATTTGCAGTTGGATATCGATTCTTCTGTCTATCATGAGCAGAACGAGCACGATTGGAAATTTCTCCTAGAGGCAGAGTCCAATGAAAGACGCCGAGTTTAAGGCTATGCTTCAACCCATCTTGACAAAGCTGAAATATTCCTGTCGTCAGAAGGACTGAATTCTGAGAGTGCGGCACAGCTCAACCCTGATGACCGGCGGAATAAAACCCGTATTCTAAAATAGATCAATCTAAACCAATCTGATTGAAGAAAAATTGAGACATCCAATTGAATGCTTCCAAAATAAGCGCCAATGAACAATAAATTATTGCCTTTACACTTCACTTCGGTTTAGCAAAAAACTGACGGTATTGTCCCGCAACGTTGAAACGGACCATAAAAAGGCTCTATGAATAGCATTAGTACGAGAAATAGGGAGCTAGATGGCATAAAGAATTGGTTTGTAGGACAGATACCTCAAATGAAGGATTCAGGATCGATTCGTAAAACAGAATAATAAGACTCCATCCGGAACATATTGTGCCCGTATTTTCTACCGAATAGTGAAGAAATACTAGTATAAAAGAAATAAATCCTATTTCTAATAGAAGTCGTGGAAATCAACTCGTTTTAGGTATCAAAGTTGCAAGTACTGTAGAAATATGATCGCATGTGAGGAAAAATCAATATCTAGAACTCGATGAGTTCATATAACAAATTGAATAAAACAAGGGTTAGATTTACAGTAAATTGAAATATGCTGCTCAATTATTCTTCCACGTATTTAAAAATAAACAATGTTGATTACTTTTTTTGCCTAATAATCGTTTTGCAAGCGTAGAAAAACTTTTAAATGTAGAATAACAATTTGGAAGAAATAGATTGCACGTACTTTCAGAAAGGAAAAAGCCTTCTTAGAATCAATACAGCTACAAAGGTATAAGTATTTTGATTCATATTTGTCAGTGAAAGTCATAACTAATCCGGTGGACTAAGAACAGTTTTCGAAGCCAGAAGTTTTCGGAATTCGTGATATTAATTTCAATTTCAGAATCGTTCTTTTTCGGCACTGCCGAAATCAATGTTCAGGATCTATGAAGTATATAGAATCTATTGTGCAATACGTGAAAGGTATTGATGAGGTTGGAAACGACATTGGCTCGCAGTTTTACTTCTATTTGCCAAAATACGTAGAATTGCTACAGGCTTGCTTTGACTTTTTTTCTGCAGAAACATTTGTTAGATTTAATTCAGATGAGAACTAGAATACTTAATTAGATATCCTAAACAAGATAAAAAGACCAGAAAGTAGAGAAGTGAATATAGAAATGATGAACAAGAACTATATGTGGAAAGTATGCATTATATCGTACACGAGATCACAGATAGTGTTTTTCGGTTCAATTTAATAGTAATAAAGCAGTAGCAGACACATTTTATTGAAATACATATCATTTTCGGATATATCTTGATCATTTAAAATTACTAATAGATTGTAGAAATTTCTAGAGTTTTTCGATGTCTCTAGACACATCTAGAAAGTTCCAGAAGACCTTAAGGGATGCTTCCAGAATATTCTAGAAGCTAGTAATAAGTCTATATCTAGGTGAATGTTAGATTAAGTAAAGACAACATTTTATTAACAACGACTAAACTATTTCTACCTCACACGCTAGAAACCCTTTAACAAGGAGTGTATATTGTCGTCTTTATTACTCTTCAAACACAACCATCCTTTAACCAGAAGCTCGCGAAGAAGACGACTAGTCCAGTCAAAGTTAAGTTTTACCACTCTATAAAGCCTTCAAATACTATATTAGCTGTCTGCTTCCTTCGAGAATATCAAGGAAATTGTTTGGAATCAAATTGATTTCAATTTTGCTTGCAAGATTTTTGTACATCTTAAGAAGGTACAGTCAATCTGGGAGAAAATTCAAAACTTACTTGGAAATATATATTTTATGCATCCTAATAAACCTCTCTAATTCATTCGACAAATATATAGCACTCTCTATTTGCTTGTACCATATCTATCAAGCCTGAATAAATTTTTGTTGGCGGCAAGTCAACTACAAGTAGGGAAAATTGTGAGTAGTAAACCAGCAAAGGTTCAAATTACATCATAGGCTTTCTGATGCAGCAGAGAATTTCCATCGAAAATTTTAAAAGCAAACTTAATAATCCAAACCTAACGCAAGCAACTATTTGTCTGTAAAAGTTTTGATAAAAATTTGTGAAATGTAGTTAAAAACTAGTTATCAAAAGCTGTAGTTATCCATCTGCTGATTCCGAGGAGCAGCAAATCTCTGTATTGGAATAGAAAAGAATTTTTTTCTGTCATGAATTTTTATTTGAATATATCACAATTTATGCATCACTAGAACTTGTAGAAGTGTGGAAAGATCAAATGATTCCTATTAGGAACAGTAATCTTTCTCAGATTGTACATTTTAATAAGAAGTTTGAAGATTTGTGTACCTGGAATAACTCAACTTTCAAGAGGCCTTCTTGTATTTTAAAATATATTAGATTCCAATATTCAGGATGGAATTATCAAGAAGCGGTTTAAAAAATTGAAATCATTTAACAGATATTACTTTCGTACCATTTGAAAGTTCTGCTGTATTGATCTACATTACTCAACTTTGTTCCTATTTAAACACGTTTAATTAATAAAATTTTACCTCTTCAAATTCTCTCTCAACCGAAATATTCTCTGCTTTGTTTCTTTACTGCTCCTCTTATATTCGGACCATTAAAAATTCATCGCATCATATTAAATTTAACATTATATATTATAGAACTTTCGTATTTCTAAAGAGCTACACCTATCGTATCTTGAAAGAGCAGCCATTTTTTGATTTCTGGTAATTTTCACATCCTAAAATGTTCAATTCAATCACATATCCAGCCAGTTACAATATTTTCTGAAGATGAGGATGATATAGTTACAATCGTCACTCTCTCACGGTTCGTACTTGTTTACCTTTGACTATCTTGTAGCTCTCATTGTTAGCCTCCTGAGCTCTAGTGGAAATTTATCTCAGACCTTTTATAGTGTAGTGATTAATATGCTATGTAATATCGTGTTCGCAAGTCTGTCACCTATGTAGTTATGAAAGACAGGAGTCATTCTCCGACTTTTTGAGAATGTGTGTAGTCTAGAACAACACCAACGCAACAATGCAAAATAATCCCCATGCTAATTATCTCAGCACAACTATTTCTTTTTATTAACCATTACTCTATCTTACTTCAGACGAAACGATTGCAAATCAAATGCCCGATTTTTTAAGTTATTTATGTTTCAGTTTCCTTCCCGCCCGGCAATAGCTCCACAGATTCAGAAGAAAAGAAAATAAGAAGCAAAATATAGCTAAGCAGTGGAAATTCTACGAATGCGTTTATTATTTAGTTATTGTTCGTGCACAAAAATTAATTTAAAAAACAGGCATTGTTCGAAGTTAAAATCTTATTTCATTGAGCGAGGTAGAAAGCATTCACTCCAGAATCATATTCTGCCTCTTGTGAACTCAGCAGAATATTTTAGATTCTTTAACGCAATCTCCAAATTCTTATCAACCTCTGCGAAATTAACGACAGAAGCTTGAAATGATTTTGTTTTAAAAATTCTTTCTTTTTCTTTTTTAAATCCCTGAAATTGAAGATAAAATAAGCTAACAATTGGTTCAGTATTTATATAAAGAAATAAAAGTTCACTTATTATTATGCGGAAAGGTCTGCTAATCTATTAGATAAGGTACGACAGAATTTAGTTTCCCATCAAATCTTAAAACTTAGCAATACCGGTTTATTAAACTCGGCAAAGCTTGCAACTATATTAACATACAAAAATTTACAGTGTTGCCGCATCAAAACATAGTAGTGCTTTAAACATATTAAACCTTTAATTTGCCGATATTTTCCATTAATTTTGTTTAAATACGGTCTCTAACTGTAGCAACATAAATGGCCCAAATTTTATGTACCAAGTTATTTTCAATATTAACTACCTTAGTATGGCATTTGATTATGACTTAAACTATTTGTTGTTAATTTGAGTGAAATATTCTGACTTAGCTCCTTTAATATGATATGGGCATTGAGAGAGACACGTTAAAACTCAATGACAATGGCTGTTAATAAATCAAATGAATAGGACGCTGGCTTGCTTCTTAAAACAATACGAGTACCGAAAGTTATCAAATAATTCACTATAGAAGAAAAAATTCATACCACTGTTAATCGTTCTTGTTCGAAAACGTTTTCAACACAGAAAAGCGAAATTAATGGGTTTCCAATTACGAAATTACATATCTTGCTTTCAGTTATAACGTACACGCATATGCTTCTATGCTTACCTAAGGCTACTTCAGAGCTTCTCCTTCTTCCATGTAAGTATAGAAAATTCAATTGTACCGCATGGGACTTGCAGGATGTAGCATTCATGAATAGGTTGAATTCTAGCTCAACTAAAAATCGACAAAATTTTATCCAGTTCTTGAAGTAAATGTACTGATGCTTTCTCTTGAAGCACCCACACTCGAGAACTCATCTTTCTCATTCATCGATTTCTTCGTCAATTTTGTTGCTGACTGTTGCAAAATTTTGTTCATAATAAATCACAGAAGCATAGGCACAGTTCTCGTATCTTTCATTGAAATTTTGGGCAATTCTACGCGTCATATTATGAATCACATAGTGTAAAATTTATAAGTCAAAGCCATCTCTCTTGCTTGCTTTTGTCTTCTACAAAACAGTGCAGAAATCGTTTCGACGAGTTGTTTCCTGAGATGCAAACGTACCTTGGATCTTGATTATTACAGCCTTAAACGATGAATTAAATTCTCTTTCTAAATTTGCATCCTCACTCAGTGAAGCAGATGAAAAAATTGATAAGTTTTAGAATAATCTTTTTTCTGTGTATGATGCAATACTCAAATTCCACTCAAGGAACATTACTTATTCCAATTACATCGAGAACAAGTGGTACAGTACTTTCTTCATCTAGGACGAGAATCAGATATTATTGCTGGTCCTTATAATCGAATGGAGAAATTTGATAATCACGCATCCAAGGCTTTTGTACACAAGGTATCCGAATCCGTCTTCTTCTTCATTCTTGATAGGCCAGTATGAGTTCGTGGAGAGAAGCCAGACTTTTGTTTGCTTCTGAATGATGAAGTTATTACAGGGTATGCGGTCGAGCAGTTTTCAGTCATGCTGAGAATCGAACTGTGCAGCAGAATACTTATCGAATTTCATGCAAATTGGATAGTTACTTCTTTATTCTGCAAGATGTGTCGCTGATTTTCCATTTAAATAGCTGGAAGTGTTTTTAACTGGATCATCCTCGCTTAATTAAAGGAGATAATCCATTTTAGATTATTTTTTTCAATCTAATCAGTTGTAAACGCTCGTAAAAACATGTTTTAGCTTTAGTGATGAGTTTTCGGCTCCAAATCTAATGCAAAAGATGTTCCAACGTTTATCTGAGCTAAGTCTGTTTTTCCAGCCTAGGAGCCAAATTTTACAGTTTAGCAGGCATTCTGAGAATCTCGACTGATTCTGTCATCTTGATAACATTCTCGAACTTTGTTTCATGAGCCATTCAATGGGCTTCCATTTTCACGAAATGAAGATCAGATCATTGATATTGTTAAAAATTACTGTATTCCTGTTAACTGCAGCATTAGGCGTTTACACTACATTTACAAAGAGGACCGTACTGTCTTGCAGAAAACAGCCCATTTGGACCATTAAATAACTACGGTTCCTCCGAACAAACGTGAGAGAACTATAATTTCTAACCAAATATATTGTGTGAATATCGCTTAAGATCAGTAGGCGTTGAATTCAATGTTGATATAGTCCTTTGACTGGTGAAATTTGCAGACGCCTTTCAATCCCTGCCAGAAGCAACATGTTTTAAAAATAAAATAATGCTACTTAAATTCGTAGTGCAAGTGTACTCTTTATGCTTTAATTTGATTCAGATAGAGAAAATTTAGAAGATTGATAGTACCTGTCCACATGAAACCACTAAACATGATATTTCATAGATTCTTTGATGTTCAAGGGTGCAGGGAATTAATTCAATTCGAGTGTACCGAGAGCGATGGTCTACTAGCATGTTTGTTTCCTAGGGGCCATGTCTAAGTGATTCTCAACCATCACGAATATGAAATATCATGGGTCATTAATATTCGGCTATTGATTTAACATATTTCGTTACAAGAGTCCAGACTTTATGCTTTCTTTCTCCTTACGCCTTTTCAAACTTACTTCGTTATATATCACGTATCTTTAGGTATACATTCCTGAAAGATGAACTGTTTCAAGAGAAGATCTCATATATGCGTCATTGTTACGTTGTTGTAGCTGAAAGGATGATGCTTAAAGTTTGAATTAGGAATAATCGGTTAACTGCAAATGTTAATAGCTGTAAGCAGAAGAAAGAACAAAAATACAAGCAACGAACAGGAGTTTAGGTCTATCATCACTTTCCAAGGCATAATTGTTCGATTGAGAATAGTTTCATACAGTGAAGCTGCTGCTGTTACCGATATAAGGCAATCATTCATCAAATTCTGCGATCTACCACAGAATAAACTTTGACAATTATTACAGTTTGGAAGAGATGAACAAGAAAGAGGTCATTTAATCCTTTGGAGTCTAGAAGGAATCGAAATAGATGGATACCATTCGGCTGTACCAGTCATTTTATCTTCGGCGAAGTCAAAAGCTGAACAGCATTATATAGCTCTGATTGAGTTGCCCCACTCTATTATATTATCATGCACAAATCACGTTAAACTTAACTATATCTAGAATGCCTTCAGTGGCTTTGCTCCATTTCTAGTACCCCAATTTAGTAGGTAAGACGGTTCTAGACTGTTACATGTCAGGAGTCCATTAGAATCCGAGTGAGTACCATGTAGACATATAAATAAACGAAACCCAGAAAAAGATCTTGGATGATATTAATTGTTTCATATTATCTAAAAAATAGGAACTTGGCTTGCATTGAAATATATTTTATTTAGGACTCTCCCCCAATTTTGTTCCTTCCATCAAGATTTCGTACACAATTGTACAATAAATATCAGTTTAAGATTGAGTTTAGATTCTACTTAGGCAGGGATTCTAAAATTAACATCACACCATTCTCGGTTACATCTTCATTATTCACGATTATATCGATAAATTCGTATTATCACAAGATCTTGGAGATATAGAACGCAATTCGTGACTTTCCACAACTTCTTAACACTTTTTCATGATCTCTCATAAACAAACATTCGCAGTAGTATTCTAAACAACATTTTCCAAGTTTTTCAAAAGTGTTGGTGCAACCTTTTGGACGCCATGCATTGAATTGTTTCGATACCGTTTTCGTTATAAAACATATCTTCAAACGTCTCGCCTTTCATGTGGGTATCGCGGTTACCAAAATCAGATCAACATGATAATTTGGGACGACCAGGCAACAAATTCTTGAATTTTAAAATTTTAAAACTCAATTTACTGAAAATCCTACAAAATCTGATTGGCATGGATTTTCGAACTAGTATGACTGTCTATACACTAAGTACGATTGCCTTATGTAGCACACATATAAAAAATGAGGCGAGACAAGTACGATTGGCATGCTTCTTAACTTATTCGTGAGAAACTCAAGCTCATTCTGCAAGGTCCTGTATTCGGTTCTTTGTCGCTACGTGTTTCCTGTCATCATCAGCGATTTTTTGTCTTCTCACTAGATAGATTCTGATTTCCGATATCTCATTTGAAGTGATCAGATATTGACGAACAAGCCAATGTAATATAATACCGTGTAATCTGGGCAACTAGAATTTTTCGACAAGGCGGGCATTACATATTCAAGAAACAGGATTCAAGGGGATGCATTTCTGATATCTAAGTGATGTCATCAGTCAACAAGCTGTGGATAAATGGACAAACAGCTAAAGAGTTAAAGATTATTCAGCTGATTAAATTGCATTCGAAAGATCATTGGTATGCGTTCAAAATCATAGGTGAGTCGTTAATGACTGGTTTTCCGACAGTTATACATGTTTTCGACCTGAATGTTTCTTGTACACCTTCAACTTGCCCCTAGAGTCTCTCCAATCTTCGTTTTTTAGAACAGATCTCGAACACAAAAGCATTGTAATTGCGCAGATAGTGACTTTCTTGAAAATCACTCAATTTTGTCGGACAGGAATCCTTCATTCTCGTAACGACGACCAACATTCAATTTTACTCAATTCCACTTCAATGGACGGGGACAAAACGAGAAGAAACACTAAATTTCGCGGAATCCTGCACGACCAGCTAATTACTCGGTCTCTGCCTTGTCCAGCGGACAAACCCGTTCACATCATTCACCATTGCTCGTATTTGTAGTGTCAGTGCCCCGGTAGCTAATTTTCAGCCGACCTTTTCGTTTCATGCGATACTTAGAATATTGCAAAGATCTCTTCCTCTTCTTCTCTAGTCCCAGTAAATTCATTCGATTTTGATCTGGATTAAACTACAGTGTGTCATCGTCCCAGCGTTTTTGCACAACCACATGGAAGTTTGAGGGCGCAATTGCAATAGCCAATAACGTATCGTGCATAATTTCAGTCACAAATACTCCGTAGAAATAATAGATCAAAGCAGCCCCATTCTGCCGAAATAGTATTCAACAGTTATCTTCTCACTTGAATGATTCTTGTTGAACTAAATCCACCCTCTACTCAATGCAGCTCTTATCGGTTTCTCATGCGATGTGATGCATCGGAATAACTCGTCAGCCCTTTGCCATCCATTGTCAGCCAACACAGCCCAATATGCAGTAAACAATCATACTCAAACTGTTTTCATCTTCCTTCTTCTCCAGCTTCTCCTGATGCTTTCATTCTCCACGGCCTAATATTCATGTCTGATATAAAGCCAGTGTAATGGAGGCTAAGCGCCGAAGGAAGACAATTTAGCTTTACTGCCACTGTGACCTTGTAGCCTTATAGCTTATGGTTACCAGAGAATTATAAATTCCATTCTTACATGTTTCCAGATGTTCTTTTAGACTCTTGGAAGATTGCATCGACAAATTCTAGAGCATGGAAGAATGTCTTGAACAGATATTCATTCTATTGCAGTACCGTCATCGTTGACTTCTGTTTCACTCGAGTTACAAATCTTTCGATACAGAAATCAATGATCTTGTTACAGAATCCAGAAATCAGGTGCATGAAAGTAGGGGTGCTTATGGAGAAACACTTAGCGTTTTGGTATCTAATTTTTCTGTGTTACATGGCCATTAAGTCATGAAAAACACACCCATAGGCTTGAACTTCGACTTTTTGCTTCGTCGAGTGTCCCATTTCGTCACAATGGTGGCGGGAAGGATGTCGTAGAGCTGACGAAACGCATTTGGGGTGAAGGCACTCATCTTCACGATGGCTCCCGATTATACAGGGTGTTACAAAAAAAACGGATGAAAACTATCAGCATCCGGTCTCCATAATAATCGTATTAAGAACTAAGTTTGCATTTTACATGGCGCAGTAACACGTAAAGTTTTTTTGTAGAAGCTTTGAGAAATACAGCTCGAACAATAAAGATTGTACAGTACAAATGGAGAAGTGAGTTATTTTGTTTTCAACGCTTAGATTCATTGGTCACTACTTATTTAATGACGTCATCGGATTAATGCTGCACCTCCGATTTTCATAATAGAGTATGATATATTTTACCTTCGTGCCCTACTGGTCGTACTATCAGAACAGAGCATACTCTGCCGGAACAGAACTACTTGCAACTCACCTTCAGGAAGTATAGTGACGTTCACTGCACAAGAAAAAGACCGAATAGTTTCGAAATTTATTCGGTATCAGTCTGTGACAAGAACACAACGTTGGGTACGTACGAATATGCGAAGAGAGCCTCCTTCACGTAACTCGATCCTCCGCTGGCACTATTATTTCATGGAACACCGAAACTTGGCGCATAGAGGAGGTAATGGTAGACCCAGAACGTCTGCGGAAACAGTGACCCAAGTACGTACACTGTTTGAAAATCAGCCTCGTCTAAGTATCAGGCAAGCTGCTTCTACTTTGGAGGTATCTACGGCGACAGTACACCGTATTTTGAAGAACTGCTTATTTCTGTACCCGTACAAGCTACAAAATTTTCATGGCCTCTTGGATGGTGACAAAATTAAGCGACTTCAATTTGCTCAACACTGCTAAAATAACCCTGAAGGATATTCTAAATGGCTCACAAAGATAATTTTTTCCGACGAATGCATCTTTCGCCTCAATGGTTCAGTCAACAGGCAAAATGTGAGAATTTGGGGCACGGAACGCCCTACTGAAGGTAATGAATCATTTATTAACAGTCCCAGCATTATGTTATGGTGCACAGTGTCGAAAGAGAAGGTTATAGGCCCCTATTTCTTCCAAGATGAGAATGTTAACGGTGAAAACTACCGGAACATGCTAATTCGTTATGCGTTTCCTCGCTTTG
>JAAUYH010225639.1_pt1 | contig 18568 bp, 11 predicted proteins | sample 7278061 | NCBI WGS metagenome assembly JAAUYH01 (sample SAMN14350203, study PRJNA611818) | marine sediment metagenome | isolation source: surface marine sediment (0.6m) | place: French Polynesia: Moorea | collected 2018-08 | reverse complement strand
GTAGATGACCGAGAATGGTCAGGATACTTCAGGTATTTTAAGTAAGCCTTAGTGCTTGAATCTCTTGCATACATAGTATTTCAGTCATCCTTTACAAAAAATGACTACCTCTGAGTGGAACCCTTGATATAAGGGGACTCCAACCAACTCACATAGGTAATAGAACATTAAACCTCAGGCTCGGCCGGAGAGACCATTAGCCAGCAGCACGCCCAGGTGGTCGCAGACTATCTCCTCAGCCAAGGAATCCAACACAATATCAACGATGAGGGCAAGGGTTTCAATGAACCCCTGCCCGGAATACCCACCATTAACGCCAAGAATCATCGAATCCAGATTCGGTTAGTGAGGGTCGATTCAGTAAATGAGATTTAGCGCTCTTCTATCAAAGTCGTCAGAGAATATTTGACCCGGCCATGTGGTAGTCCCCTCAGAATTGTGGAGGAATATCTCCTACCTTGAGCGATTCAACCTGACTTTACGTCAAAGTGTTTCCTATCTTCAGCGCAACACTCTGGGGATTGCAAGAGTCAAGTCAACTTCCAATGGGTGTTGTGGATGAATCTTCTTCAATTATAACTACTGCCAGTTTCACAGAAGCTTGCGATAAGACCTGACGGGTGAATTGGCAAAATTTCAACGTCGTTATCGACATCTGAGCCCACGGATGAAGATGGGATTAACGTCAACCGCTTGAATTGGCAAGATCTCATTGTTGCTCCAATTTCCCTAGTTCTTCTGATTTCCCTCATCAGACAGGCCCAGTAGTTTTAATAGCTCGGCTTCTGAGAGTTTAGCAATGCCTAATTTCTCTGCTTTTTTGAGCTTGGAGCCTGATCCCCGACCCACAACGATATAGTCGGTTTGGGCGTTGAGGGAGGTGGTTATGCGTCCCCCCGCCTGTTGAATAGCCGCCTTTGCTTTAACCGGGTTAAGGGTTTTTAGTGCGCCGGTAATGGCGATCGCTTTACCCGAAAGCGGCTTAAGCGGTTCAGTTTCGGGGGACTCTGGTTCGGGTGCAATTGGCTCGGGTTGGGGTTCAGCAATTTCTGGCTCAAGCTCAACCGCTTCCAGTTCAGGTTTTACCACCTCCAATTCTGGTTCGGCGACCTCCGAGCTGGTTTCGATAGCCTCTGACCCCGGTTTGGGAGTCTCCGGTTCAAGTTCGGTCGCTTCCGGTTCGGGTGCGATCGCGGCCGATTCCATCGCTTCAGGCGTAGGTTCAATCACCTCTGATGCCGATTCGTCAACCTCCGGCTCGGCGCTGAGCTCCTCTACATGAGGAGACTTTTCATCCTCAGGCGCGCTAGCTTGTAAGGTATCTTGGCTTTGCAGCGCGGCTACGGTCTGTTTCTCCTGCTGCAATTCCCCTTGTAACGTTTCTTTATCGCGGGTCAGATCGCCCACCTGCTGTTCCAGGGACGCCACCACTTCCTGAGCAAGTTTCACCGCCTCCGCCATCTGGCCTTTTTGCTGAGTCAGATCCTCAACCTGCTGTTGCAAGTTGTCTTTTTGCTGAGTCAGATAATCAACTTGCTGTTGCAAAGCCGCAGCGGTTTCCTCAGATTGGCGAAGTTCATTTTCCTGTTGCCCCTGTTGGGTCATCAACTGATCAACTTGCTGCTGCAAAGCAGGGATAGCCGCTTGGGCCTGCTGCAAGTCATCTGCTAATTGTTCTTTCGCTTGAGTCAGGTCGTCGATCCGATGCTCTAATGACGAGACAGCCGTTTGCGCTTCCTGTTTTCCTTGGCGCAATTCCCCTTCTAACGTTTCTTTGGATTGGCTTAGCTCGCTCACCTGCTGTTCCAGGGACGCCACCACGTCCTGAGCAAGTTTCACCGCCTCCGCCATCTGACCTTTTTGCTGAGTCAGACCGTCAATCTGCTTTTGTAAATGGCCTTTCTGCTGATCGAGATCATTGATTTGCTCTTTCAAAGCCGCGGCGGCTTTCTCAGATTGGCGAAGCGCCTCTCCCTGTTCCGTAGTCTGGGTCTCTAATTGTTCAACTTGCTGCTGCAGAGGGGAAATAGTCGCTTGGGCCTGCTGCAGTTTTTCTGACAGTTGCTCCTTTACTTTAGTCAGGCGACCCACCTGCTCTTCCGCTGAAGATAGAGTTTTCTTCGACTTCTGTAATGCTTCTTCCAGCTTTGCTTTGCTTTGCGTCAGGTCATTGACAGTATGTTTCAGGGAGTCGCTCCCTTCCTTTTCCTGGGTTAGGGATTCTTCCAGTTGCTCCCGCTTCTGTCCTAGTTGATCGACTTGCTCTTGTAGAGAGGCGACATGGGTTTGGGCTTGCTGCAACTCCTCACTCAAAGATTCTTTCTCTTGGGTCAGATCAGAAACTTGACCACCCAGCGAACTGACAACATCTTTAGCCAGCTTCAGGGCTTCTTCTAACTTCCCAGTTTGCTCCTTTAGCTGATTAACCTGCTGACCTAAGGTTTTCGCTTGGGCTGATTTCTGTTCTAATTCTCCTCTTTGAGAAATCAGTTCAGCCTGCAGTTTTCCTTGCCCTCGACGAAATCTCAGGAAGAGCAGCAATCCAATCAAAATAACAGTCGCCGTCGCGCCTGTTAGTCCATAAGCCAGTTCAGAATCCATATCAGACCTCCTTCAAAGGAAGTTTCTAGCAATATGCGCCCTACGATCCCCACACCTACCCTCTACAGAGGCATGGAGCGTTTGCATCCTGTAGAGTAATGCGAATTGACGCCTTTAAAACGTATCCAATATATAGATTAATACATCGAGTCATCCCAGCCGCTTGAAAGCCTAGGAATCAGCACCGCCTCAAACTCCCCCACCCTTGGCAAAGCTACGGTGTATCTAAAGTCGACCTGGACACCGTTTCACGATTCTTGAACTGGGAATCTCTAACGACTCAGCAATTGTCTATTTCCTCCTTATCCTGCTGTCAAATTTAACAGTTGGACAGTTTTTACCCTGTCATCTCCACGAAATTAGATACTCCCTACATAGCAGTGGAGGTAAAAAACAGGGGGGTTCAGGGCTCAAAATGATAGTCCTAAAGTATCTGAAGCAATAATAACTCTGTGAAAATAGTCCCTGCGTAAGGGTAGTGTTCTCAATAACCCGCTAAGCAGTCAGCTGCACCTGCAATCGACTTAATACATTAATGCCGCTGCTCCTCTTTTCCGAACTCCGGCTTGGAAACAACAATTTTAGAAGCTCTAACTTATTTACTCAATCATGCTGTCAGATTATTCCAATTCCGTTGAAATAGCTCTTTAAGCAGACAAAAATGAGAAGTATTGTGAAAAATTTGTTCTGTATTTTGGGCGCTAGATCAACTTGAGTTAGCTGTAATTGCACTGACGAGTTGCTAAACCCTAAGCAACTTTCACCACCAGTATAAAAAACGTTCAAGAGTCCAATTTAATTGACATTTAATAGAAGAGCTTAAAATTCTTTATCCTAAAGTTCCAGATGCAGCATCTAATTTCTGTACTTGTTAATGTTACGAAGATTTTTCAACTGAATCAGAGAAAGAAAATTCCATCTCAAGTATTGATCAAATAAGGGTGTAAATAATCACCCAGTTAAGTTCCTGATCACGATAGATTACACGACCGAAACTTCCATCAACCAAGGGTTAAGGATTGCAGGAAACTCTTCGTGTAATTAATCTTACTTGCCTATTTATTCTTCAATCAATGGCGAAAAATTAAAGACACTAGCGTTTTAACTGCAATCTTTTGAATAGAAGGGTTTTAAGAATTTTTTATGATGTTTGAAAAACCTCATTATCGTCTTGTCGATGAATGCCGCCTACTAGTTGAATTAAGTGATCAAGTTGAACTTATCGCCAATCTAAAGTCTGTCAGTTTAGCAAAGCAATTAATACAAGCCTGCCCGCTAGGATCATCTGGTATTGAAGCGATTGTTGATCTGGTTACCTCCTTGATCATTCCCTACGCTTTCGAGTGGGTGATCTTGTGAAGTTTAATCCATTAGTGAGAAAGAGTTTGAAGCTATTGAATATGAGATTACAGATAGGGGTATGAGTTTTCCATCTCAGCTCCCGGAAAATTCTCCTTAAATCGCCATTTAAAGACAGATCTTTTGAAGGATTAGTTGAAAGATGTTTGACTTACAATCAACCATTGAAAATCAGATCTCATTACAGCAAGCGCTTGAGAATCTTGGCGGAGATGCACCCGACAAAATTCCCTGGATTATTCGTTTATTTGAAAATCCTTCAAGTTGGCTACCTTTTCCTGGCAAAATCGATCTCTATTCCCATGATTGCCTCCATATATTGTTAAATCGGGGTACTGCCTTAGAAGATGAAGCTTTTATCATTGGTTTCACTTTGGGCAACGATATCCATACCCAGACATGGTATCTCCCGCTATTCAAATTCATCTCCAGCACCTTATATCCCCTGCCCTATCGCTTCCAACAAGAGCATTGGCCAGCCTTTGATTGGGGAGTGCAATGCGGGCGTCACGCCCCGATCAAGAACATGAATCGTCTTAATTTTCGGTTCTATTGCAATCAACCTGTACAGACTTTGAGGCAATGGTTCGGTCTAGAAAGTCTGTTTACCTAATATTCCAATTCCCGTCATCTAAGCCGATCTTAAGAGCAGCCAATATATCCCTAACAGTTGCGCAATTAGTGACATTCTTTTTGGAAGTATGGATTGATCCAGCACTTTATACGAGAAATGTTCGGTGTCAATTGCGCGAATAGTTTCCATCTCCTGTTCGCCATTTAAATTAACAACGTGTTCATGCAGAAAAAACTCCATCATCAAGGTATTTTACTCCTCATCCTGACCACTGTATTGTGGGCGACGTCTTTCCCAATGCAGAAATATGTAGTCAATTACCTACCTCCTGAAGTTATTCTGACGGTTCGATTTACGGTGGCGGCGATCGCCTTTACTCCTTGGCTGCGTCAACTGAATCTTCGCCTAATACGGGATGCCGGATTGGTGGGAAGCTTTTATTTTGCCCAATGCGCGTTCCTTTTGAGTGGGCTTGAAACCAGTTCAGCCAATCGGGCCGCCTTCATCCTTAGCCTCAACGTCATGTTAGTGCCCTTGTTAGCAGGCACTATCCTGAGACGAAAGTTGCCGACCAGGATTTTGATCGCAGCCGGACTTGCGGTTATGGGGATTGGCGTCATGTCTTGGGAAGGCGGCGGTTTGAGTCAAGGGGATCTGCTGGTGTTTATTTGTGCAGTGTGCATTGCGGTTTACATTTTACTGCTTGAAAAAATTTCCCCTCGCCATCCAACCCTACCGCTGACAGCCGCTCAACTGCTGGTCATGGCCCTACTTAGCTTAATTTGGGCGGCTCCTCAACTGGTTGACCAGTTCGAGACGATAGCGATTCATTTCAATGCTTTACTCTACTTAGGATTAGCGGTTACGGCCACGCCCATTTGGACCCAAACCTTAGCCCAACGTTGGGTCGCCTCTTATGAAGCTGCTTTGATCTATACCCTAGAGCCTGTTTTTGCGGCTTTATTCTCGTTCTGGTTTTTGGGAGAGACGTTAGGGCTTCGAGGACTTCTTGGAGGAGGGATTGTGCTACTTGCGACGGGGCTCAGTCAAACACGACCAAAGGGAAGTCGTCAGGACTCAGTACGCAAAATTGAGCAGAAAACACACTTCTGATATTCCAGTCAAGATGCTTTATCGATGCCCCGAGGCCATTTTCACTGCCTCAGGCAACCGGCGTAGACGCGCCATACTCCAGATCCCAAAGGCGGGGCCAAGCCCTAACACCCAAAAGGTCCATTCCCAACCCACGGTATTCACCAAAGGCGGGATGATGCGAATGGTGAACAAGGTGAGTAGAAATCCCAAACTAGTTTGCATGGTCAGGGCGGTTCCGACCAATCGGGGGTCGCTCAGTTCGCTGATGGCGGCGCTGAATTGGGCGCTGTCCGCCACCACTGCAAACCCCCAAACGAGGCACAATAGCGTAAGGACAACTGGTGAAGAGAAAAAGAAACCCGCCAGTAAGGCGCAACTGCCTGAAAGGATAAGGCTAATCAGGGTCAGGGTAGTCCGGCCCCAGCGATCCGCCAGCATGCCTGCAATCAGGCTGCCAAGTCCGCCAATAGCCACAACCATAAAGCCAAAGAATCGAGCGGTTGTTTCGCTCCATCCCGCCCGCTGATAGCTCTCCAGAAGAAATAAGGGAACCCACGCCCACATGGCGTATAGTTCCCACATATGCCCGAGATAGCCAAAATTAGCCAGGCGTACACTGCGATTGGTAAACACAGAGAGGGCGTAGCGCCAATCTAATTTGGCGGTTTTGGCTAGAAAGGGGCCGGTTTGTACAAACTGTATTACGATCACCGCCCCCAGAAGTGCAGCGAAGGATGCGGCGAGTAAAACGGAACGCCAGGGAGGACGCCCGCCCGCCCCCCAAACAATTGGCAGGATGGTGAGTAGGTGGGGCAGGGCTGACCCGACGGTCAACGCCCCTACCAGTAAGCCAATACCCAGACCGCGATCGCGCTTGCACCAGGTAGCCATCAGCTTCATACCCGTCGGATAGACCCCCGCCAGCGTCACCCCCGTCAGAAATCGGAGGAAAAACGCAGCCCCAGGCTGATGTACGAATAGGGCGATACTGCCATTGAAAAAAGCCCCTGCGATCGCGCTCACCCCCAGCAACTGTTGAATCGCCATTCGATCCGCCAGATTCAAAGCAGCGCTGATCAAAGCCCCGACCACAAAGCCGATTTGGACACTCATGGTCAACCAAGACTGCTGGCCCCCCGATAAATTCCATTCCTGAGTAAGTTGGGGAATCACCGCCGACGCTGAAAACCAAAGCGACATCGCCAGCAACTCAGCCGCGGACAGCAGCCATAGGTTTTTCCATTTGTGAAGTTTCATAGGATGGGATGGGGAAGATGGGGGAGATGGGGAGGCAGGGGAGGCAGGGGAGGCAGGGGGAGATAGGGGAAGAAGATAGTAATGCAATGTGTTGCGCTTGTGACGCTGGTGTGTATTGAACTGCAAATCTCTAGGAATAGATGGGCTTATTTCCCTGACTCCTGACTCCTGACTCCTGACTCCTAAGGCTATCGGCTGTCTATTGATTGTTCTTCAGACGATACAACACATGTCTTTGTAAAACGTGGCCTGAGGGTACGTTGGGATGGTCGAAGTCGTCAGCCTCTTGGGTGGTCATGCCCAACCGTTTCATAACTGCAATGGAGCGGTGGTTGGATTTTGACGTAAATGAAACGATCTCGGTCAGGCCAATCACGTCAAACCCGTAGCTAATTGCTTTTTTCGCCCCTTCTGTGGCGTAGCCCTTGCCCCAGAAAGCGCGCGCTAGCCGCCAACCGACCTCCACGGCAGGGGTGAAGTGGGCCTTAAATTTAGTCATATTCAAGCCGATTAACCCGACAAAAGCTTGGGTTGCAGCTTCTTCAACCGCCCATAGACCATACCCATAGTCTTGATGATGTCGTTTCATCCGTCCAATCATCGCGTCTGATTCTTGCCGAGCTAAGGGTGCCGGGAAGTATTCCATCACTTCGGGGTCTGCATTCATCTGGGCGAACGGGCCGCGATCGGATTCCCTCCAGTCTCGCAAGATCAAACGTTGCGTCGTGAGCATAATACTCTCCCCTGTAGATAATCTCTCCTGTCGCGTGTTATTGTCCAACCCGACGGCTCACTTTACTCGAGTTCCTTCACCATAAGTATGGCGTCGCCAGAATAATGAATTAATGGGTGGGAAACGATCGGCTCGCGAGCAACCTCATGATAGCCAAGGCGATCATAAAGCCGCTTCGCCCCATGATTTTGCTCAAAAACAATCAGACTCAGTTTGCTAAATCCTTGGGATGCTGCGTGTTTTTCCGCTAGGGTCATCAGCTGAGTTCCCATACCTCGCCCCCGATACTCTGAGAATATCGCCACGCCGCAAACATAATAGCTATTGTCTTCTTCTAGTTTGCTGTAGGGGACCAAAACCGGGTCTGTCTCTGGTTCGGCGTCTTTGTCCACAAGCATGGGGAAAGCGACTAGCATCCCCACCAGGGTGTCTTCCAGGATCGCTACGGTACAGTTCTGATAACTAAATACCGAGTTTTCCCGTTCATAGCGACGTTGTCCCACATCCAGAATAGCTTCGCCAGGTTGCGCCAATTTTGTCCAAATATAGTCTGCAACGCCATCCGACGAAATGCTGTACAGAGATGCGATCGCTCGACAGTCAGATTTTTCAGCCGAGCGGAAATGGAAATCACTGGTAATGGCTATCACTGAGATACTCCGTTGCTTTCACTACCCCAATCTGTAATGCCCCAATTAAAGAGAATCCAAATTCCAATCCAAAGCGAGTTGACCAGAGAGAGTCCGCTGAGCATCTTCTTTCAGCGGATGATATCTAACCCCCTGAGCATCTCGGAACAGTTTTTCCAGGCCAAATGAACGGTAAAAGGATCGGCCTCCAGCCACATCCATGGCTTGATCAACCACATTTAAGACTGCGCGCGCCACCAGGTTCCGTCCTGTCAGCACTTGATTGGTGACGTCAAATCCGGGTTGACTGGAGATAGAGGTGGAAATCATATGTTGAAGCGCCAACTTTGCCGCCGTCAACTCATTATCCAATCCCCCAACCTTGTAACAGAGCTGCTGATCGCAACTCCGCTTCTTCACTTGTTGAATGGTTAAGTCCCGCGCGGCTTCAGCCACTCCCACGTAAACCGAATAAATGAGGGGTAAGGCGACCATCACCACTATATGAAAGGCAGGATGCCATTTCCCAGGTTCTCGCCGGAGCGAGATGGCTTGGTCGGGCACAAATACATTCGACAACACAATGTCATGGGAGCCGGTTCCACGCATGCCCATCGCCTGCCAAGTCGGGACAATGGAAATCCCCGACGCCGTCATCGGAACTGCAAAGTGCAAAACGGTAGCCCCGGCGTCTGGATCGTCATAAATTGCGCTAGTGATCAACAAATTACCGGCGGGCGCCCCACTGGAAAAGACTTTACGGGCTGAGATTAAATAGCCGCCTTCAACCCGTGTTGCTGTCCCTGAACCTTGCAGCCAGTCTGATCCGCCGCTACTGAGGAGCAGTAGCGACTGATCGGCAATTCGTTTCAACATGTCATCAACAGGGGCCTTCTTATGTCGCCATTTCCAGGTCATCACCATGACCTGATGGGTGTGCATTGCAAAGGCAAGCGCAGTCGAACTGCAATAATGGGCCAGTTCCCGCAACACATGACACATTTCAGGGTAACTGGCGCCGCCGCCGCCTAGCTCCAGAGGGATTCCTGCAGAGGCAAATCCGTGCTGCTTCAGGGCTGCAAAGTTTTCAGCAACAAAGCGATCGCTTTCATCAGCTTTGACGCCTCGTGCTGCAAATTCAGCTCCCAACCGTTTTGTCAGCTCTATCCAAGATGGAGTTGATGGCGTTGCTTGAGGCGCTACAGGGATTGGTAATTCCATCATAGTGAGTATCCTCTAGACGAAGGAGAAATGGGATTCAAAACGAGAATTATCCGTTCAATCATTAAATGAGGGAGTGGCGAAACTCAATGGGATAGTTTTCTCGATTTTCAGCCTAGACAGCGATCGGGAAGAATCAGGGAAGGCGATTATTAGGTTCGCAGTCTAGTTCAGTCCTCTGATAGTGACTCATCGGTCCGAATTATTTCAGCCCCCCCTAAGCAACAAATTTTATGGCCAGAAGGTTTTATGGTCAGAAGGCTGATGGCTTATCTCCTGCTCTCCGCACTAAGGGGAGTGTTTTCTCATTCTGGTATAAATTTGATTGGAAGCGGCGCCAAAAGATGAACGAATCGAACCATCGCAGATAGTCATCTTTGGCACAGGAAATTTGGCAATGGCAAAGATATTTAAATCAATATGTTGCGATTGATTGTTCTTTCAATAGAGTATAGCTATCGCTGAAATTGACTTGACCAGATGATTGCCTGCGCGATCTCCATACGGAGTGTGACTAGATTAGTCGGTGTAATAATATCTACGGGTATTATTCGTTATCAGATTTTTGTGTGGCTTGTTGACCTAACAGGCTCAGGTGTTTCATTTCTTACGTTAAATGCAATGCGAATCTAGTTTTACAACAAGCACTTATGGTCAATTAAAAATGTATGCATTCTTTCTTGATGCCTAAGGAATCCTCTTGTTTATTAGGATGGAGCGTTCAGAAAGACAGTTAGCGGGAATACTTCAATGCATTACAAGTAATGCTTATTTTTTGGCGATTATTGATACAGAGATGAGACTTTTTTTTGGAAAGATTGAGATATAATGACATTCAAATAATCGAATGAGTAAGGACATTAGTGCATTTAACTGATTGATTTATTAGGTTTGATTAATTTTTGAGGCAATTGTCTCAATTTGGCTTATTCCCTATGTCAGGGCTTTTCCCACAATTCTTCTAGGGAGCATCGTCGCCTCGTAGATGTCAGGAGACCATTCGATAATAACTTTATTGTTTGGTTTGCCCGAGTAAATGATTTGTCTTAAGCTGATTTTCTAAATTAGCCGATCTTAGCGAGATGCTTGCTTCAACTGAGAAATGTTCTGTGGGGAATCGAAAGTGTGAAGTTATTTCTAAGCGCCTTCCAATTTTCGCAGATCCTCAGAGCAAACTTGTTATACTGCCTTTGCCTGCGATTTAGACAAAACAAAACCATAGAAAGGTTGTCAGTTAATTAATCGCGTAAGTTTTGAGAAAACTGGGTGCAACGTGTATTGGTCTGTTAGCGGCATCGGGCCTAACCTGATGGGTTCCGCTCAAAGAAAACTTCAGAAGATAGCATCTATCCAATCATTCCAAGAAACAACGTTTCACTGCAAATATCTCTCCAAAATGGCCATTAGTTCAAATCGGGAAGTTATCTCAGAGTTAGAATATATGAGTTATGCGTCAGTCAGGAACTGGATTCTTTACCTTGACGCATGTATTCCTTTTCTATCAGATTTCCCTGACTCAAATCATATGCCTCCGAATCCTAAATTGATGTTTGAGGCTAACAAATATGTCTTCTAGATGAAGTCTTGCGCTATATTTTTGATCTATTGAGGCAGTCTATGCGTTTCAGCCGAGAATAGTGCTCCGTTGACTATCCGGCAGTTCCCATTTTGAAGAGTCCTCAATGAGTTGTAGAGCTGGTTTATTGCGCCTTCCCTACTAACAAAGGGATTCTCCAAACTGTGTTGCTGCTGACTGAGCGCTTTGGAGCTGGTTTCCTGAGTGCTTCACCGCCATTGCAGTATTCATTCTGGGAGTTTAAAGCTTTTCTCGGTGAATGATAATCCCCCCATATCCCAGGCATCCTCTTTGCAATCTAGGGTGAGAAACCATGCAAAATCTAATCATTCGAAAAGAAGAATTAGAGTCCCAAGGGATTTTACTTAAGGATGCAAAAAAATTTACCTAGAAAGGATTTGTCTTTAGAGAGGGGGTTTCATTTGCGCAACATCATCGCCAACTGGCTATTGATATGTTGAAGCCGCAATTAGCTAATTGGAAACTCTGCATCCTGGTTGAGAATGACCATATTTTGACGTTTTATCATCTGCAAACATCTCCAGGAAAAGCAAATCTTGCTCAAACCCTTGTCCAACTGTCTCTGCAGAAGGCATCACAGCAGACGCCAGAGTTATTTAGCCCAGGCCAAAGGGAGGGTATTTCTCAAGTTCCCCTCACACAACAGCAAGACAAGCCTATTCAAGGTGTTCACCTCCTTCACTCGCCCGCCATTAACTATGCTGCTATTAATCACTTTTCGAAGATGACTGATTCCCAAGAATACACCGCATATATGACTTCTGACTCTCCCAATTGGCTGCGTCGCCTGGTCAACCAAATTTCCCAAGCATACTCACTACAATCTATTTTCAATACAGCGGTAACCGATTTACGCACTTTCTTAGAAATTGATCGAGTCAATATATGCCAATTTCAACCAGATGGCCGACTTCGGGTGATTGCTGAAGCAATGTCCGATTCTCCGTTATCCTCCCTACTATTGCGCTACTTTCCCACCAATGATTTGTCCCCCTATTCCCAAGCTCTACTGATCGAGTCCAAGGGCGGGGCAATGGTGAATTTGAAGACAAAAACAATCTGCAAAATTCTCTCCCCTAATTGGAATGTGAAATCATCGCCAGTGGAGACAACCAACTACCTGCCGGTGGATTCCCATTATGCTCAAGCCCTCACCAATATGGGGGCTATGTTCTCCATCGTCATACCGATCTTTCATCAGGAGACAGCTTGGGGACTGCTGGCGGCCCATCACTCAGAAGGTCATTTCATTTCCACCAGAAGATTTGAAGTCCTGCAAATGGTTGTGGAACAACTATCTGTTGCGGTCGCTCAACAGTTGCTACGGACACAGACCCAAACAAAGGCTGAAGAGGAAACCGTTTTCAATCGGATTGTCAACCTATTGCAAGGAACTTCGACGCCTGAATTTCAACCAGCCTTGGAAACGGCTGTTGCTGCCTTTCAAGGGTGTGGCGGCAGGCTTTGTATGAGCGCAAAAACCCAATCTCCAGATGATCCCAAACTAAATTTCACTGCTTGGTTGGAGACCTCCGGTCAAGAGCTTACGGTGTACACTTCCGGGGATCAACCGGAAATACCGGCCATGGCCCACTCACCCCTTATGGAGCAGTATCGCCTATGGCAAGATCATTATCAGTCAGGCGATTATTCAGTGTGGCCGATTTCCAACCTCTATCAAACCCCTGAGTTGCAACCATTATTTGAGGCCTTTCGCTCCACCCCTGTTGATAGCCTCATGATGATTCCCCTCACCTACCGAAAAGAATTGGTGGGGTATTTAAGCGTCTTTCGAAATTCAACTGCCTCAAGGTCATCAAAAACTGAGTCAGGGGATTCCAGCCAAGTTGATCAGCAAGAGTGGACTAATCTTGAGTTCGCCCAAAAGCTGGGGCGGCAGTTTGCCATGGCGATTTACGAACATCAACTCTCACAACAACATCAGGTATCACAACAATTGCAATACTCTAATTCCCACTTAAATACTGAACTCCAACAGCACACCGCTCAATTGCAACAGGTAGCGCAACAGCAACAAGGCTTAGCTGAAGTGCTAGCCAAGATTAAAGCAGCGATTGATCCAGAAACGATTTTTCAAACGACGACCAAAGAGCTTTGTCGTTTACTACAAGCCGAGCGAGTTTCGGTCTATCGATTTAACGCCAATTGGGGCGGCGAATTTGTCCACGATTTCGAGTATGTCATTCCGGCTTGGCATCGTTCATCCAAATTGGGACGCAATACTGCTTGGAATGATACCTACCTACAGGAGACCCAAGGGGGGCGTTATCGTCACAACGAAACGTTTTCCGCCGACAATATCTATGAGGCAGATCTATCACCATGCCATGTTGAGATTCTTGAGCAGTTTCACATAAAAGCCTTTGCCACCGCCCCCGTCTTCGTTGGCAAACGGCTTTGGGGCGTACTAGCCGCCTATCAACATTCTAAAGTCCGCCACTGGCTAGATACAGATATCCTCTTTTTGAGTCAGACAGCAAGTTCTCTGGGGCTAGCGCTGCAGCAAGCTGAACTGATGGCGCACAACCCAGACACAATTAGACCGTATCAAAGCCTGTCTAAGGAGTTTAACCTAGACAGCCGATCCCTTCCCTCAGGTTAGATTCACACTTGGTAAATCACCGCAGCCAATTTTGGGCAGTCGTCAACAGCAATGACGATGGTGAGTAGATGTAATCGAGAGAACGCGCCACTCCCCCCCTATCCTCAGTGGCGCGTTCTCCAAAGTCAACTTTTTGGAAAAATCAGCCATCTGGCATATAAAACAAATAAATCATCTTTTTTCACTAAAATTTACCGAAATCATCTCAGTAATTACGTATTTTTTATTTAAATCTAAGACTTTTAAACATCTTCCTTTAAAGAATCTATATACCCATACCTTCTCTAGTTCAGTATTCTTTCCGACAGCAGAATATAAGACTGAAATTCATGCTGGAAAGGCATTTTGTCGATTGCGCCAATGAGGGCTGCTACCCCTCTCCTGATCCGATAAAAGCCTGGTTATGTTGTGATTGGCCGCACTTATATTCAAACGAGCGGCCTAAAAAAGCCGAATCTTAAAGTTGCAATTAGCACTTTAAAAAAGTAAGTGGAAAGAGAATTCACTGATCTCTCCCCTTCACAACTCGGAAAATCTGGCCGCTACTCTACGTCTTAAATTATCTTCAGGGTGCTTTTAACATGTCACGGGATGCTCTTGTTGTTGGAATTAACCGCTATCAGGCGCTGCCAGCGCTGAAGGCGCCTGCCAGAGATGCGGAGGCCATCGCCAATAGCCTACAGACCCATGGCGAATTTCGGGTGCAGCGGATGCCGGAGGTGATTAAATCTGGCAAGCCCGCCATCGGGTCCCGCGCCGCCGTCACGAGTCAGGCGTTGGAAGAGGCTCTCATCCGCCTATTTAAGCCAAAGGGCAAGAACATTCCTCAGACCGCCGTGTTTTATTTCTCGGGGCATGGGATTCAGCGAGACGCAGGAATTCGCGAAGGCTACCTCGCCGCCAGCGATACCGACCCCAGTAAAGGTAACTTTGGCGTCTCGTTGTTTTGGCTGCGTCGACTGTTGCAGGAAAGCCCTGTGCGCCAGCGGATAGTTTGGCTCGACTGTTGCCACAGCGGCGAGTTACTAAATTTTCTGGAGGCGGATCCGGGGGCGAAAGAGGGGACAGATCGATTGTTTATGGCGGCCTCCCGTGAATATGAATCCGCCTATGAGTCCCTGGATAGCCCCAAAAGTATATTCACCAAGGCGTTGGTAGCGGGATTGAATCCCTATAAAGCTGAAGGTGGCCTGGTAAATGGCCACGCCATCATGGATTCGGTGAGTCAGCAGCTCAAAGGCGAAATACAACAACCTCTATTTGAAAGCTCTGGCAGTGAAATCATTCTCACCCGCGCGACCGGATCCTTCAACTTCATCCCAAGCAAACCTACCTCGACGCTAGATAAGCTGCGTCAACTCTCCTTCGCCTTCTGTCCCTACCAAGGTTTATCCCCATTCGATGAAAAGCACGCTAATTACTTTTTTGGCCGCGAGGATTTGACCAAACAAATGGTGGAGAGAATTAGCAACCGCCAATTCACCGTGATTGTTGGGGCTTCCGGTAGCGGAAAAACCTCTCTATTGCGGGCTGGGATAATTCATCAACTACGCCAGGGGAAAATGATTGCAGGCAGCGATCGCTGGCAGATCAAATACCTCACCCCCACCGAACATCCCCTAAAAAGTCTGGCGGCTAGCTTTATTGATCCCAAAGCAAGGGGGCTACAAAGAGCCGAACAATTGCGTCAAGCCGAGAATTTCCTCCAAGACGGCGGCAGAGGGATGGCCCAGTTAGTACGGGCAAGCCTGGGACAGATCCAGCCAACCGCTACTAACGACAGCGAGCCCAAACCCCGGCTGGTGTTGGTGATTGATCACCTGGAAGCGTTATTTACCCATCGCCATGACGCCAAAGGAGACACCGAACGACGACAATTTATTGATTGTATAATCGAGGCGCTGCAGGAGCCCGGCATCAACCTCAGCATTGTCATGGCGCTACGGGCGGATTGTATTGACCAACTGACTCCCTATCCTAAACTGGCTGAGTTGGTGCGACACCATACAGTTCAAATGACTCCCATGAGTTATGAGCAGATCAAGGCTACCATCACCAAGCCAGCTGAAATGATGGGGATGGACCTGGATCCGAACCTACTCTACAGTATGTTATTGGATGTAGCCGGCACGCCCGGCGAACTGCCCTTAATCCAGCACACCTTACTCGAACTCTGGAAACGGCGTGAAATTGATCCGGAAAGAGGCTCACCTCGACTAACCCTGGAAAGCTATGTTGAACTCGGCTGCATCAGAAATGTCCTGAATAAATGTGCTACGGAGTTAATTGAAAGTCTTTCACCAGAAGAACAAAAAGTAGCCCAAAGAATCTTTGTCACTCTGTGCACGTTAGGCGAAGGTTCACAAGATAGTCGTAGACAAGCCCGCAAGAGCGAACTGATCAATACTGATTTTCCAGCCGTCATTGTTGAGCAAACCTTAGAAAAACTGGTCGCCGCCAAACTTGTGGTGATTAACCAGGCAGAAGACAAGTCGAATCAGTCCGCTCTCAATCTCAATCTCAATCAGCCCAATTCTGGCGGCGTTATGCTGCCTTCGATCGCTTGGCCAACCCAAAATCGGAAGGGGGCGTCTTTATCGGCCTGGTTTATACAGAATCCTGTTGTTTCGAAAAGCATTTCTCAAAATTCCGCCATCTATATTGACATTGTGCATGAATCTTTGATTCGCAGTTGGCCGCTCCTGCGAGAATGGCTCAATGATCAGCGACATATCCTGAGGCAACAGCGTGGCTTAGAGCAAGTCGCCCAGGAATGGAGTCAACAGGGACACCCCAAACACCCTGAATATCTGTTGGGGGTGAGCCGTCTCAAAGAGGCGGAGCAATTTCTAGCACACCACCGTTCTCAGCTTTCAACCTTAGCTCAGAATTACATAGCCGCAAGTCGCAAACAACAGCAACAGAAACACCTGAAACATAATGCCATCAAGATTTTAGCCCCCTGCGCTTTATTGGCGGGAATGGCGATGTCGATGACTCAAAAAGGCGCTGCCTCTGTTAACGATTCTACAAAGACGATGCCCGCGCCGCAAACTTCACTGTCGTCATCGACGTCTATCGTCAATGAAAGTCATATTTCGCCGAGTTCCGACGCAGCAAGACAAGAATCAGGAGAGTCACCTGCGGCTGACAATGTCCAGGAAAGTCAATCTGCCCCGAAGTCTTTATCCTCTTCAAACTCTATAGACTTTCAGATTTCCGCCAAACGAGACCGCCCCAATCCACCTATTTCAGCGCCTCAAGTAGAAGCGTCGACATCCGCCGATGCGCCCCATTCTTTCAATTCTATTACCGTTGACACCGTCAGCAATATTTCGCAGTATCCGGTTGAAATTCTAGCCCAATCCGCCGCCCAATCATTGCCAGAAGGCTGTCAAGCGCCTATGGTGGTGGAAACCATCGGACATTGGATTTCCTCAACAGAACCCAACAAGGTAATCGAAGTCTGGACAGTTAGGCCCCAATCATTAGAAGACTGTGCAACATCTGTAAACTAGTTTAATTCAGCAGCATCAAACACAATTCTGATGAACGCTGTATAGGTTGCGCCGCCCCCAACTTAGCAACATCCGCCGAACCTCCTCAAAATCAGGCTAACAGTCAGTAACTTTGACAGTATAGACACCTAATTTCCCTAAGAAATTTACGACCTTATGTATGGGCGCATCAAAATAAATAACCGTGCAAACACTTAATTATTATCCAATCTAAAGTACTATTTGCAACTTCATAAACAAGGCTATTTCATTATAATTGTCCTAAAGCCACTACCAAAAGGTAGCTCTCCGCAAGAAGTATTTGTTATTTTTGATACGGATGTGGAAGGATTGGCAGGCTGAATTAGTATCTATCCATCATCTCTGTTCAGAAAATTTAACCTATCACTCAGTGGGCCCAAATCAATCACCATGAAATTTGCAAACCTCATTTTTGGAGCTTCTTTGTTCGCAGGAGCAGCCATAGCGACACCCGCCTTTGCCGATAGCATCAAGGACCCGACCATTGGCGGAGCAGGAGACGCTATTCTTTTCAATGCGAATGACTCCAACACATTTGTCGATCCAACCGCTAACCTCGCAGACATCTTGGCGGGAAATGCGGGTAATCCAACAGGAAATATTGAACTGTTCGCTTCCAGTGAGTCAGTGGGCTTTTCTGGACCGGCGACAACCCTAAGCGGAACCCTAAACGGCGCTAGCATTCTGCTGAGCAGCCTGACCGAAGATGATTGGTCAAACGGTGGGTTTGGCCAACAGTGGTTCAGTGATTTCCTGGATGTCTCCTTGAATCTCTTTGCTCAGACCCAGCGAGGAGTGATTGGCGACAGCACGCTTTATAGCATATTTGAAACCATCGGCGGCCGAGAACTCTTCAGCGACCCCAATATCTCCTACGTGAATCAAGCTGGAGATGGACTGGTTTCTATTGGGTTAGCCGGTCACCTCAACGCATATAATCGCATTATTGGACAAATCCCTGACTTGCTCCCTTACCTGAATTCTAATGTTCAGGCGAGTGAAATCGTCAAAGTAGTTTATGACAATGGTCCAGCTCAATATCTGTACAGCTTTAGCGCTACCGACTCCGGTTTGACTGAACTCGGCGACGGTGTTTCCCACAGCGGTAACTATGAGGTTTCTTTCCAAGGGGAAGAGCCTCAAGCTACCCCCGAACCGATGGCAACGGCGGCCCTACTGCTAGTAGGCTTAACCGGTGCGGCAATCGGCAAAAAATCTCTGGCGGTTAGCTAAGGTTTCAATCCCAAACACATTCAATTCTGGGAAATCTGTGGTAGGAGCGTCCAATTGTGCGCTCCTACTTTGGTATAGGGATTTCTGCAATATCTTAACTGAAGTGC
>JAAUYH010132102.1_pt1 | contig 18572 bp, 15 predicted proteins | sample 7278061 | NCBI WGS metagenome assembly JAAUYH01 (sample SAMN14350203, study PRJNA611818) | marine sediment metagenome | isolation source: surface marine sediment (0.6m) | place: French Polynesia: Moorea | collected 2018-08 | reverse complement strand
CAATACATCTTCCAGACTACAAGAAGTCTAGTTGGCCGGTGCTTGCAATATCGAACAACTATTTCTGAATAAGAGGAAATTGTTTTCGATTGCGGAAATGAAACTTTGATCGTGCGTGGGCATACTGCGAAATGGACAGTAGTGAACGAATCGCTGAAGTAGATGTAAACAATTATTACAGTGGCATCTATTATAGTTCAGATTTATAACTGAATAAAGGACAAAGAATATCGACAAGAACGAAACAAACCGTTAAGTTCATTAAAAAGATACAATCCATACGTCTACAATTCTGGGTTTACACCGTCGAGAGCTTCAACAGGTATGCCAGGAACCTATACAAAGTGAAATCGTACAGGACGTTCCCTCGCGGGTTCTGCTCTGTGGTGAGTTGTTGGTCATGTACCGCCAATTCCGCTGCTGTATGAAAGGCTCCGGTCTGTCCATCCACTGCTACTCGCCGCATCCTTTTGGGTTATGTCTAGAGGCCTTGCCAGGTCTAAATATGAAAAATAATTTATTCAGATGCTGACAACGGACGCATGACTACAGAAAAGTCGCATTAGCTATGGCACACTCACTGTCAAAGAATTACTGATAATATTCTGTTCTGGAAAAGCATAATCTCGAAATTGTAGTTTCAAGATCTGGATTTTTCTACTCATAGAATTGCTTGAATAAAAATTTCCGGCACTACATGCTCCTTCTAGACAAGCATAAAGGCTGAAAGACAATGAATTCAATCGAAACTAGGGGTGTATTTAAGAAATAACTGATTTCATTAGGGCTGAATTTTCGTTTCAATTTTTTTAAAACAAGAATAAGAGCATTTCTACATTTTCTGTGCAAATGCAGATTGCCATATATCTACTATAGATCTACTACAGACCTAGCTTATTGTTTTTTCGGAAAATAAACATTTTTCTCTGTAGAGTTTTACAGAGCATAGATTTCTCAAGTATGTTTTTAATTCATCAGAGAAATTGATAAAATTTCTATGAAAAATACTTATACCTATACATTACAACCAGCACTATGCGTAATGTAGTATTGCAAAGGGCACATCTTATTCAGAGCGCTAATGTATATTTTACGGCACTAATAATTCAAGTTTCAGTAATAGTCCCAATTTATTTTTTATCCTTCAGTTTCCATTTCAACCGAAGATGGTTTATGTTATCAGCTAATTATGGCTATCGTTTCGAAATAGCTGTGATCTAAAAATACTAATTATGTTGATTCCTTTCAAGTAAATTATTTTTTGTATCGCTCGTTGCGAATTTCTTTATGTTTTGCGCTAATCATGGTGCAGATGTACCCAGTTTGTAACAAGTACGAGTATTTGCTGAACTTGTATCACCACTGACGGTTACTAACAACACCGAATTCAAATAATAGAGAAAATAGCAAGCGCTATCATTTTGACGCAGAAGCCGGCTTAGCGCTGGTCAACGCAATTATGTTGGCGGAAACTCGTATTGCGAAAAACGGTGAAGTCAATCAAAAGTTATACTGGTGCATTTGACATGATCTATGCAACAGAAGCAGTACCATGCATATAAGAGAGAGATGTGCCGAAATCTGAGATAGCAACTATATAAAAACACTTTCGGCAGACTCGTAACTAACCGACGTGCGGTCGATCAAAGCAATATTGCTGCAAGTGTATTAAATAAGGCATATGATGACTTAGAAACTACCATAGATGGAGTGATAGAAGATATGGATGGGAAGAAGAGAGCAGCAAGTGCAGAGAAGAAAACAGAGGAGAATGAAGAAGTAGCGTTAAAATCTGCTGCAAATGATATCAGGAATATGGCAATCAATCATCTAATCGAGAGTTCGGGATAAGACACAGTAAATGCATCTGCCAAAAAAGAGCCGTAAACTGACTGGAATTGAAGCAGTGTACTGCAAGGAAGCTATTTGAAGCATCTAATAGAACAAAACCAGAAGGACAATGCGAACGAAGACAAGCGTATTTAACTAGAAGAAAAGCGTTTGGCATTGCAGCAAAAACAATTCAAGCGCAATCCTGAAAACTAGCGCGCAACAGGCTAGCTTCTTTAAATGTTGATTAGCGATGTGGGCGCGAAGTACGTTATGATCTTCAAATAGACCTCTAGTTTTTTCTCGATTGTTCTTCTATTGTCTGACGCGAGCCCAACTGCGGCGCGAAGTCCAGTACTGCGAAGCGCCAACATTAGGGAAATAAGGCGAGGCTACAGTAGTTATGACTCTCATTTGGTGAAATTTTGTGTTTTAATTTCGTGAACAACAGTTTCACTGACTACAATCCAAATAAATTCCCAGCGTAGGAAACGTATAACCAAAGAATTGACCTGATTCAGAAACGCTGCCTGAACAGATTTTGATTTTTCACAGCATTACATTGACAATGTACAGGCTTGCAGCAGGTACTTTTATCATTCGTAGTTATTGATGAAGAATAGTGAAGCAAAATTTTGCTTCGTATATTTGTAGTGCCACTCCACTGCAGTGTGTGTTGCATTCAGTGACATATGGACTGAAAAATGTTTTCCATTCGCAACCAGACTAGAATGAGTGGTCTGCGCACAAGAGAGCAGTAGATACGCTTGGTGACTGTAGATGCAGCACCATATCTCGTTGACTTACAAGTTTCCATGTTATAATGTAAACAAACTTGATTCAAGATACAGAAATATAACTGGCTGTATGCGTTCTACAGGCCTGTCTACATGGAATTTATGTCCATGTGAAGTATTTTTGTTTTGTATGACAAAATACATCGTCTAGTGTGCACTGAAAACAAACCTTTGATTCGTGTTCCCACTAGGACGAGCAACTACTACTATCTTAATTTCATCAATCAATCCCACACAATCAACATGCCTCCGGTCTGATGGACCGTTTCTACACACATAATTTCTCGTTGTTACATAAGATCTGTACAAAATGCAGTGACCAAGCGCTTATACTTTGTAACTATAGCACGTATCCATTTATAGAATACTTCACTTAGTGCAGAAGGGAGCATTCCAAACTGCTGTTCTTAAATAATTAAATCTACAAGGATAGAATAAAGGACACTCCTAAACAAATGTTGCATCAATTGAAGTACATTTGTATCTGTCGCTTTTTGTACTCTCACTCTTCTTGATATGATTCGATATTGGTAGTTTATCGTGGTCGATTAGTGAATCAATACTAAACGCAGCATTAAAAATCTCCAAATTTCTAGATAATTGAAGTTCAATTTTATAGCACAATTTCAAAGTTTTGTTAATGTACGGAGTTTCTAAACTTTGTTGCCAGCCCTAGTTGCCATGAATAATACTGTACGGTATTATTTCTGCTTCTTCAAAAGTACTTGACGCTGCAAAGGCTTCTGGTCCATCGATACCGGTACTTGTATTGCTAACAGTCAGATTATTTCCCTTCGCAAGGTTACAATTTATCGTAATACTCAAGTAGCTGACCAGTTTCGGTTTTTTAATTATTTTTGCAGGATCTTTAACGTATCGGATATAGTGTGATAGAAAATTTAAGTGTTCTCTGATAACTGATATATCTTATTACATATGCTTCCTACTAGCGATTTGCGTTTTATTCTAGATTGGTTTCAGTTTCGAATTGAGGTGCAATTGCAATCTTTCGTCTATCGCTCTCGTACATGTGGTAGATATGGCGAGAAAAAAGTTCGGGTAATTGGTAAGTCGCTCTTCATTTACTAATTCAATTCATACTCTGTTTATGCAGTTCTAAGAAGTAGTTCGCCTGTCATCTAGGTCGCAAGGCACAACAATCGATATCTGCGTCTCGATAGCCTTCACAGTTCGACTGCCATAATGACGCGGCATGACAATGCATTGGGTGTGCTTCGACAGCCTGATTAACTTCCACACTCCCGTAACTTCTCGTCGCAAGTTCGCCTGGGTTGTAACCTGCGAATTGATTGATGATAGCGTGATCGCGAGAGAGTATTTCGTGTGTGATGGCGTCTTTCATACCGCTGTATGCATGCTGATGCTACATGAGCACTCGAGACAAATCAGGGTGACTGATGTATGCAGTGCACTCGGTATTGCAATTATTGCGAGTTTGGTTGATAGTCACTTGTCTATGATAAATTCAATGATGTTGGCCTGAATCTTCTTTTGCATTGAATGCACTGCTTGCAGTATCTGATCTTATAGTTGTGTTAGTTGATCTAATGACCCATTGGTCAACAACGAAATTCGCATTTTCAGTGCGTAGCAAATCATGCAATGGTGTGCACTTAGATGGTTTAGTCATTCTGTTTGCAGGATTGTTAGGGCCTCGAATGAAATCAACGTTCGATATCTCCTGACTCTTGTACGTATCATGTACGGCTTGCACGTCAATCATGAGTCGTCGCTCTTGAGTTTGCAAACACTTAGTGATCAGATCGAATAAACTTTTAGAGTCTGTATGTATTTTGAATGGCACAATTCTGTCAAGAATATATTACGGATCTCTCTAAGCGCAATATGCGAAGTCGTATGCATCAGAAAATGCATAGGTCTCGGCACCCAAGACAGATCTCGCGACTTGGTGGCTTTAGTAGCTCGCATAATGTAGTACGCATGCGTTGTCTCATTTGTCGCGTAGTGTAGCTATGTATCCAAGCTGTGAAGTTTGATCATGGTTCGTATCAAATGATGCATCTGCGAATGAACCAACATGAACAGACACGAGATCGAGTTTCCGCATGTGTAGGGATAGGTCTCGTTACTCCCACAGATAATCAATCGTGTTGTTGAACATATTGATGTACTTGCGTTCGAATGTAGTTTCTGTGACTCGTGCAAGCTTTCCAGCTATTATACAGGTGTCCGGTCGTGAGTGGACGAGCCATGATAGCTGAGCTCGTGCTCTTCGAAGTTGTACGAAGTCAGCGTTGCGGGGTAAGCTCTTGAGGCGATCAATGTAGGCCCGTTGGTGAATTTCAAATCCATAGCTTAGCTTGTTGACATACACACCTGAGAATCTCATTTTACCATGCTCTCGTGATTTGACTTCAAATGCTTACCATTTTTTTCAGTTAGTTCGACGAATGAACGATCGCCGCATGCAAGTACGTCGCCGACATATGATGCAAGTTGTCCAGTGACTTGCTCTCTCGCACCTCTAAAAAAAAGCATATTGCGAGAAACGGCTTTCATGCCCAGGTCGTGAGTGAGATGCTTAGCGAATGTTGCGTGCCAATACTCTCCGCTATCGGCAAGACCATATAGCGGCCGTAGTAACTTCAACACATATCCTGCGGGGATATTTAATTGTCTATTAGGCTTCAGGATGACTTATCGAAGCAGTTGGCCAGCAGATTTCAGATAAGCTTGCGATATGTCTTCGGTACAAACCTAAAATCCCATAATGGCTGCCATAGCGACTAGTAGACGGACGGAAATTTGACGAGCGGTTGTAGAATCGTGGACTAGTTCGTCTTTTTCGGAGTCTCTATTGCCATGCGCCACGAAGCGTGCCTTAAAGATCGGGTTATCGGTCTCGACATCTTTGATAGTGGCAATGAACGATCCCGTGATCATGTCGGCATCTTCCCGGACATCTTCTTCCAATACCACTCCTCAAGTACCTCTGCGGAACAGATTTTTGATCTCGAGTTCTCGTGCTTTTTCGGCTTCGGAAGTACGAAAGTACTTCAGTGATGAATACACCTGGTACGACTCAATGTTTTTCGGTTTGCTGCTCTTCCTTATCGAAGAAAATTGCGCCATAGAATTAGATAGATTGTAGATTGGACGTTCACCATTCACTATTTCGTCATGGGTTGTTGCTTGTACGACTTGGTGGATGCTGAATTGTACTTCTCTGTCATCAATAATAACGAATACGTGCTTTTCATCAACTCGGATGACGGGATACTGTCCAACATAGTTCTGTCACTCTCATGATAGATTTGAACCTTGTCACCGGGTTCTTTTGTCAAATCAGCATTACGAGGGACTCGAGATGCTAGAGCTTTTTGTATGTGCATCTCAGCGAAAATCGTTGCCATTTTTGACGAGCGCGTGGCAGTGCATCCATACGAGACTGATGTTAGGGTAGTTTGGAGTCCTTCGCCCGGGAATCTTGGTACACATCCTAACACAAGGTAGGATGGTAACGATCCATTAGGTCCCATTGTGTCATTCATAGCTTTAACAGAAATGCGTAACGCAATTTTACGATCCATGTTGGGATTCTCATGCTTGATTTTGTAGAATAATTTCCGTAAGGGACCATGGTATCGTTCACCAGAACCGAGTGAATTGGGCGGTTCCACTCCAGAAGTCTGAAATTCTGTCGTTTTCAGTATGCTTTAGCTTGTCTCAGCTCCATGACATTCTGCTGAGCTCCCGTATCAACGCATGCACGATGAAAGTGACGTCTCATCTTACTTGACGTCCTTCTTGCATAACTCGACTTCCAAATGTCATGCACAGATTCATCGATATGTATGCAAGTAGAGGGAGGATGATCCGTAGGCCTGATGGTCGGGATATTTCGACCTGTAATTTCTCAATCTAAAAATCCGAGTTGTCATCAGCATGAATGTCTGCAAGTGCTTGACCGACATCCTCGACATCTGCTTCGGATGAGGGGTCAGTCTTGATATTTTCAGACGAATCTTGGAAGAATGCAGTAGCTGTAGAATTTTTATCGTCATTGTCGGCCAGGTCCATCATTTCTTGTAACCCTTCAACCATCCCGTGTAGCATTCCCTTGCTACTGTCTCCTGATTTTTGCTTGTTTTGAAGGAAGGCTGCTTTTCTAGCTGCTATTACTTAGAAGTTGATAGGCTTGAAGAATTTTGCGTGACGATGCCAATTCTTTCCACAGTACCAACAGGAATCTTCATATTCTGACCCAGTAACATAGCTTTGCTCACCTTCTTAGCATATCTGGGTGCAGCGAAGAAAATATTCGGCTTGGATGTAGAGCTGAATGCTGGTTCCAGTATTTCGCTAGAGTCTCCTTCGCGTTCGATACGAATCTGCAACGCTTTACCTAGATCAGTACACAGACCTCGCCAAGAAGTGGAGGCACTAACGCGTGAAAGAGTATTCTTAGCCCTGTTTTCGCTCACTAGTGCATCGCGTAGAAACCTATCTTATGACTCTCCTGCCTTCAGGCCCCAGGACATAGTGGAATACGCCTTTCAATGTGATTCTTGAGCTCCTTGAAAGTATTCATCTTGTATTTTTCTGCCTTCACTAGGAAATCATTGTATGAAAGTTTTGATACTGCCGCCTTCACTTGCTGCTGTTTGCTGGCAGAGTTGAATTGTTCTTCTACCATCCGGAGTCCTTCGTGAAACTCCCATGCTCTTCCTCGAACCTTGGGATTGTAGAACCATAGAGATTCACCGTAAAATAAGTTGTGAAGGAATTGTAGGCATTCGAAGGGTGACAAGCTTAGATCACGCAATGCTGCAAGATACTGATCAACAAGTTCTTCATAGCCTCATCATCATTTCTACTGTACTTCCTGTCTTTGAAAATATACGTTTGGCGATATGCATGGCATTACGAGCCAGGCTGCAAGAATCATTTCCAATCGATCGGCTACCGTCTACGGGACGAGCTGATTAGTCACGTTCATTGCGAGCTTGAGCGCGTCCTGCCGGTAGATTTATGGTTTGCTCTTGTACAGTCAGAGTGACAGCAGTGGTAGATTAGAAGCCATAGCTTTGCATTGGGGAAACATTATTATTGAATACTTCTGAGTTATGGTATGGCATTGTCGAAAGTAGAAATTACAACATTAGAAATTAATTAATTAGTTTGAATAAAATGTAATTGATGAGCAATTGCATGTACCAATTTCTACATATTTAACCGTCGTCGACTCCAAAACTGAAAAGAAGGAACAAGACGAACAAGCTCTAATTGCTACACTAGCCTGACGCGTAGTTGCGAGGACGGTAGCAGGAGCAAGCATTGTTCGCACCACTACCACTATCGTTCTACTTCTAACCTGTCTGTCAACTCGGTGCTGAATGTACTGCTACAATTCTATCGCCTAGGCGTGGAAATCGCTACTACTGTTTTACTATCCTGTTCACATCCAGGTGAGGGCTCTGGAACTCATCGTGAGCAGGAAGAGTGTCTAACCTAGACTACGACAGGCGTTCCATATTGGTGGAATTGCGGAGAAAACCATGGACTGTATGTAGAAGTATTGTAGCTTGTTGGCTGCCATGTCATCTGCTGTGCTGGCTGCATAGCATTACAGTAGCCACCTGACGTAAGTACTAGCATTTGCGTCTGCATAGTACGGATCTGCTTCATGATTGTATGCAGTGTGTCGCTTGCTTCCAGTTTGCTAGGCTGGTGTTCAGCGAGAATGGTGAGACTGGTGCTTTAATTTTGAGAACGAGTTGCTTGAACCTCATCCTGGTTATTGTTAGGAATTGCCCTGTCACCAGGTTGCACTGGGCTTCTTACCGACTTCAAGATGCTCATAATATGCTGGCTGGCAGCAGTCCAGCCTGAAACCCAGCGTATCTGCTCCGTAGATAATTTGGGTGACTTTTATTTTGACATGTGTGTTTCCAGGTAGATTAGTTGGAGGGTCAAATCTTTGGCTTTTCAGATTCTACAAGATTTCTACGAATACCTAATTCGTTCATGCCGAAAATGCTCTCGTTGCAAGGTACTTTCCAGTGATTTTACGGCGCGTCCTTAAAAGCTCTTGTGGATTCAGAACAGTAGAATTCTTATCCGCAGCTCAGTCACTGAATATTGTAACCAAGTAAGACATAAATTCTCTTCTTCTTCGTGGTTAGACTCGAATCCGTACTAATTGTGAATTAGTTCGGCCATTTGTTCGTCCGTCAAGCTCGACATAGTTGAACTTGTAAAAGACTTTTGAATATTGGTAGCAATTGGAGCTCACTCTCGCAAATTTCAGTGACAGCTAACTTCCACAGTACAGTACTTGAACAGCTGATTAACTACGTTCCATAGTGGGACAAGAGATAGCATCATGGATCAGGCGGTAGAAAAATGTGCAGGTTGCAACATTGCTCGATAGCTCATGGTCAAATCATGAGCACCAGCAAAATTAAAGCCTTCAGGTTTCTATTTGTTCAAGACAAATGTCTGACCGTTCATCATCTCCTCTCTTGAGTACTGTCGAGGTTCTGAACAAACCAATTTCTGGCTATGGGAAAGCTCGACTCTATCTTTGATTGCAATTTTGGGTGAGATTCTCCAGCAATCTCGGATTGCGATTGCAATCTTCATCAAACAACTCCAGTTTCTTGTCATCTATGTACCTGCTTGCCTATTTTGGTTCTCAGTAAATTCAGGAATAGATGATAATATGTGCCTAGATGTCTTCGAACGTTGCAAGAAGGAATATCAGAGTATTCTATAAATTTTGTTTGTTCAAGAACAGCTGATTATTGATTGCAATCTCGGATTATGATTGCAAGATAGCAATCTGCGATGTTTCAATCGGATTGTTTACAACCCTGATTACTGCCCCAGAAGTTTGAATAAGCTAGGAGCATATCTTTGCGGCTGTTTTCCAGCTAAAGAGAGTCGTATCAATCAACAGAATAGCGATGAAAAGCCGAGTAAGACAATAACGTGCTAGAAATAATAGTAAGATTACGAGTGTGATACCTAAAAGTTTGTCCGCGTCAAGAAATGTTTTATCCGCTGGTCCGCACCATAAAAACTCATACAGATCTAGTTCGATATGTTCATTGATCTTATTAACATGCCAACAAATTTGGGACTCTAAGTAGCCCAGCACGTCGAAGAAATGAAGATGATTAAGTAACAGTGTTATAGGAAAATTTCACTTGTGTCAGTGCCCTTCGCTTTGGTCAAACTTTCTCCACCATTCTCGTGCTCTCCTTGAACATCGATGTGATGTACGGAAATACAGTTGGAACGACAATAGCGAAAGATTGGGGCAGTAGAGTAAGAATGACGAGTTTGGAAGCACCTACGTCGATTCGATTCATACTTATAATCAATACAGGTATGCATACACCGAAAGCAGTGATCTCGAACAATTGGACAGCAGACGAGTCAGGATCGTCTTCAGACTTCAAGTTAGGCACACCCAAGGCGGTAATCGCCACTAGGAAAGTGCACAAAGGTCCGACGATTAGTGAATACTCCAGGTCGAAAGAGGTTCTAAATACGAAGAAATCTCCATCAGAACTAGCTCGATAACGGAAAATACCCACATAGACGTGAACAATGGCAATAAGCGGTGCAACAAATAGCACAGTCAACGCAAGAAATGCCCGCTGCTTCACGAACTTGGATGAAGAGTTAAACTTACACGAAAGTAGAGTAAATGTCACCGTTGCTAGACAGCCAATCAAGAAAATCACCGAAATCACGAGAGCATGTACCAGGCCAATATTCTTGTTGAATCCAGCTTTGTGATGGACTACAAGTACAATGATTTCCATGATTATCGCACCTGCACCACCGAACATGAGAGCTAGCCACTTGAACACGCTTCGTAGTACACGGCCTCTACGGGACGTTGGTGTCGTTTCGATGCCTGTAAGTTTGCGCCTTATAATGATGCCTTCTGTGCACACAGAAAACAGCTCTGTCATGGTAATCAACAGAAGTCCAAAAACGAGAACAGGTAATTGGGTCCATTGTTCTCTTACCAGTATCACGGTGAGTGCGATTCCAAACAGCGACTCCATCACGAACGAAAATGCGATCATCCAGCTGCCTGCGACATGCTCGATGTTCAGCTCGAGTAGTAACACTTTTAGGGCCGTGAAAACAACTTCGAGGCAGAATAAAACGCTTGTTGGTGTCACAATAGCCATCGGGTTACAGAGCGACCGCCCTAGCTTGCTCAGCAAAATCTAAGATGCGTGTGTCTTATAATCATAATGGAACAGGTGCCAGATTTCTATTTTTTTGAAACACGACATCCGTCACACACATAATCAAACACTTATTCTATGGACATTGGTCTAGGTTATTCGAGAAATAGATCTTGCTGGACTTGACTCGAAGAATCAGGGTGTGCAGTACAATACAGATGGAACTCGCAAATCGATCCAGGCACAATGGATGCGCTTCTTTCGGCTGCATGGCTATGCCAGCGTAGAAATCCAGCTCCGACAGTATTTTCTCATTACTGTACGAGCCTATCAATTTTAACCTAGCGAGGTAGTCAAATAACGGGCTCTGCACAAATGATAGGAGCTTACGATAATAAAACACTGTTCTGTACTGTACTGTACGGAGGGTGGACAAAATTGTAGAACACCCTAGTTTGGAGTATCGTCCGTAATGACTAAACAAGGCAAAATTCAACGAAAATTTAGGGTTTCGCCTTCCATAGCTCTGATGAAAGTGTTCAAGAAAACGAGCTTCCGAGACGACAAAAAAATTTCTGATGCCATACTAGAGTGGGTATTTCAAAAGAAGTGCTTGATAAGTCTGATTTTAGACTGAGATGTTGCTTTATTGCTCCACAAAATTTTTTGTAGACACAAATTTCTTAGAATCTCGACTTCGAACTTTCGTAAATAAGTAACTCGCCTAATTTCGTATGAAGACTCGTTACCAATACAGAACTACAATGAAGAGGCTCTTCAAATGGCATCTAGTCCCCGTGAAAAGAATTTCAACTTACAGACTAGATGCTAGGTCAGATTCTCTACATATCTAGTACTCAATAAAGAGTTGAAAAATTTTTTTGTCGTCTCAGAGGCTAGTTTTCTTGAACACTTTCATCAGAGCTATAGAAGGCGAAACCCTAATTTTTTGTTGAATTTTGCCCTGTTTAGTCATTACGGACGATACTCCAAATTAGGGTGTTCTAGAATTTTGTCCATCCCCCTGTACATGAATAAGCTAGCCACTTGCGCAATCCCTCACGCATCAATTAATATTTTCTAAACAATCTTTATCGTGAATCTTCAAAATTTTTATTACCTCCGTCAATTTACAAGTCTAGTAACAGAATAATCGCGCTATTTTAAACTGAACAGAAAATAAAGAGCACAAAAGTCGCTTAAAACATAATGAATGTATTGGTGAGTACCTAAATATCATGGTTTTAACTAAAGCTAACTGAGTCGGTTAAATTCACATCATGCTTCTGGGTTTGTTTGTAAAGATATTCATAGAGTCATACAAGAATGCGAGCTCATCGAGTATGGTACAAGAATGGTAAATTCAGTCAAGGAATTTTCAGAATCGAAGTCACAGTGCTTGAAATGAGAGTCGAGAGCAGTCCTGTGGGCATCTAGGAACTAGAAACTGAAAGCAGGAACATGATGAAGCAACTATTCACTAAGATGGTCTTGAAGTCTCCGTGTGCGATGATTGGTTAAAGCATACCTTGTCGAAAGGTTTAAGTAGGTGTCGGAATCAGGAATGTGGAAGACAGATGAGGACAAGATACTGGATCACAGTAGAGGTGCAACCACTGCGAGTAAACCCTTTTTTGTGAAGCGTGCTTTGCGGTGCATTCTTGGATCTCGATTTCGTGTTTTAAGACAGTTCGCGGGGAGATCTCCTACTCTCAATTAGGATTACTTGTGCACTACTATTATCAGTTTGTTGTTCTGTGTCAGTAGGTGCGATTGTTGGCGTTTGGAAGAAAGTGTTTTGCATTCAAGAATATTCTTATTATGCCTTGCGTTAGGCCGCTACACATGACCCACCCGTGTGGCGAGTCTATCGCTACGAGGGAGATTCTCTCCGTGTCGCTTTTTTACACCGCGCGTCACCAACTCGGTTCCTACTCACATTTTTCGAAAGGATTGGTTCGATTCACATCATTCCAGAGGAGGTGTGTAGTATGTGAACATTCTCGTGGTTGACCAAAGTATCGATTCACGCGAGCTACTATCAAGTCATTTCCTTCGAGTGAATCTGTAGTTTGAATATTGTTGTTGTTTGCGTGTGGGTTGCTATGTGCTTCAAACCCGACGAGTAGAAACTTACTTCACCGGGGTATTCAATATACATCCGGTTGAAACTTGTCAAAAAAATAAATTTTTTCTTGCTTGCCAAGTCGATACACTATACAACCCGATGAAGAGTTAAGCCCATGAAAATGATTCAGTATTGATAGGACTGATATGGAAGACCGTACTATCGATTCTATTATCTTTATAGGCCATGCAAAAGTCTGAATGGAACAGTATTTAAACGTGAGAGGGGTCATAAAACGTGAAAAGATTTTCAGAAATCCCTAACATAATAATCATAGGCTATGCAGGCCATTATTCTCACCTTTTTCATCGATTCCTAAAAGTAATAGGAATGCCTAATCCAAGCTGTTCGGAAATGAACAGAATTATCTATTCCCTTGGGAAACAGTAAAAGTTGAGCAAACTTCTGAGTTTCTTGTGAATGCTATAAATTTCAAATGAATGACGAAGATTTGTCGAAATTTGAGGAAGAACTTTTAATATTTTCAGTGCCTGTGAATCAATCACCTGAACAAAAGGAAGAACAGGAAAAAGATCCTTTTTCACACACGAAAATACAATATGGAATAAATAGCGGAATATTTTCTGTATAAGATATACAGAATTGAAGGAAACAGAAATGAACGTAATGCAGCAGAAGATTGATCATTCTCAGTCTGTATGAAATTTAATATGCTTGTACTTCTGAAACATTCGTCGGGCATACATGAAGCAAACTAATAAGTGTTCATAGTATAACGAATCTACAGAGCAAGAACTAGAAAATATAAGTTTAGCTATTGAGAATTTACTATCCCCATAATTGCTCATTTTCTTTATCCCTGTGATGCTTCGGGATTTTATCAGTCTGGAATGTATCTCATTGATAAAAAGCAACAAAGATAAGGAATTCAAATAGTGAGCTGGATGTCCGAAAGATATTATGAAAGCTATAGGATCTAATGAGAAATTGCAGAAATGTCTGTGTAAAATATTTGTCTCATAGACTCTGCCACGGAGTCACTGATATTAGAAAAAATACATTGCGACCTACAATTCGAGAAGCACGAATCATAAATCTATAGTTATACACTGCTCCACGGGTTACCGTTGACATCCTGAAAAATTGCATTGGCGTCTGTCCTTGATTTCTTTTAAGTCCTGTAGCAATCTACTGGTTCGTAGTGTTGTCTAAGAATCAAACTCTATGTAAAAATCAGCTACATCTAGAATGTTGTATAATAATATGATCTTCAACTTTCTCGATAAATCTGCGCTTCCTAAGATGTTTTCCAGTTTATGTTACTAAGTACTTTGCAATACAGCCTAGTCGACAAGGGTTCTACTAAGCAGTCGATGGAACAGGTCGAAAATCAGCGCTGACTATTATTGATCTGGTTTGAGTCCAGCTAAGCTGCAGATCTTGAGTTTGGGAAGGAGAGGCAAAGAGAACACTAGAACTCATTTTTTCTGCATCAGTAGGCATAGTTACACACTACGCGGCCCCAGCGTAAATTAGCTTCATAAGTTATAGTACTGTCATACAGCCTAATCCTGGCTTCATACTCACAGCTGAATATAATGTACGAAACCAGATGAATTGTAATCTCGGCTGCGTGTTGTGCTACCTAATTCTTTGTTTATTTGCAAACCATTCTTGGTATAAATTTTCGAAGCTTTGACTATGTACTGTCGGATGTGTGCACGTCGAAAGGTCGGGCGTCACGATTATTACTCTTATGATGAAAGAGCGCCAATCCTAAGTCTGAAAAAATCGGGTTTAGGGGTGTAGTGTACAGTACCCTGCCATAATTCTAGAACCCCTCAGTCCGTGAGTACTGTATTCACCAACTAAACCTACGAAAATTTATTAAAATTCAGGGTTTCGAGAGAACTTGCTACCATGGAAGCGTTCAAGAAAACAAGACTCATCGACTACAGAAAAGATTTTCTACCTAAATGACGGTTAAAAACAACGAGAAAAGTATATTTAGTCCGTACAAAGCACTTTATTTTTCTCGGTAGCTTTATAGGACATTCTAGGGACGGTAATGTGAAGTTGAATAAAGAAAAGATGTGTTTCCCTAGGTAATTTGTAAGCTTTACAATGCTCAGTTCTATACTACAAATAGCGACCAGGAGACCAGCCATCGTTGATGTCCTTGTTGTTCAAAAAATATATTGCTCGTACACAAGACGCACTAACCTCTCCTCTACCGATTGAATCTTTTAGAATTTTTTGCAAAAATATTCTGATATTGATGTAGCTCATTGTTCAACAATTTTATTGAGGCATCTTGTCCAGAAACCCTAAATTCTAGTGATTTTTCGAACGGTTTGGCTCCAGTCCAGATTACCTCAAACTAGGGTGTTCTAGAATTAAGATAGGGGACCGTACAGGCATTCTATTGTACTGTGTTGGTATCAGGCCTTGTGGCAATACAATTGACTGCGTCTTTTGACTCAATGCGAGTTCGATTGAAGCGGAAATTTCCGGTTGCGGTCGATAGGTTCAACAATCTAATAGCTTGATCTAACATTCTCGGGTGATTTTTGCCTTAATGGACCTGGAGTTCACTGTGCGCCTGACAATCATGCTCCGGTCATCGTTTGAATCGAACGTAACCACGTGCAACCTGAAATGCTAACATATTTAATGATTCAGCAGAAGTTTGGATGGCAATTTTGGGATTTGGAACGATAATTAAGGATGAAATCCGCGGAACCCGGAGCGAGAACGCGGGATTCAGTCAGAAGTTTTGAAATGATACGTTGTTCTGATATTCTGATGATCTTCTCCAGACTTATAGAGAACCATAGTTGCTAACTTTCTATTGATTTCTAAATTGATGAATCCATATTCAGGATTTACTGCTTAGCAATTAACCATGTCGTTTAAATTAGATTCGATTAATTCAGAGTTCAAATCTATCAATCTTCTTCGATTTTTAACGGGTGTCGGTAGGTAATCAAACAGAAGCGGAACCACACTGAAAAGCTAAAATATCACGACGCTTAGTTTTAAGGGCTCTAGCTGGAATTGATTAGTTCGAGCACCATTTAAATCGTTGTCATATACTCCCATGACAATTATATCCTTGGCGGCAGTTGTTTTTAACACCGCGGAGTACAAAAATCATCCAAAATTTTACTAACTATATCCAGACATGAACTTGGAGCCTTGTTCCGATTGAATAGACTATGTGAACCAAAACAACAACACCATCGGCTAGGACGTAAGTCCTTTACACTCTTGAGTGAAATATGAGCTTAATTGATTTTTTTTCTCCACGCAATAGCAGGAAAGCTCGGCATAGCTAGCCACGTTTACCGAAGGTCAGTATATAAAAACTTGCGAGTGAAATAAAATTTTGACTTGCCAGAGAAAATAGAGGAATGTTTGTAAAACCACTATCCTAAATTCAATATGACCGAAAAGTGTAACTATATTTTCATTCTGATAACTAGTTCGGAAGTAAGCAAAAACGTACAAAAAGTACAAAGACTGAGGACCCAAAGAGTACATTTTAGTTTTCAAAAATTTGACGTTTATGAATTTAGAAACCAGGTAATAGCACATTAGATTTGATAGTAATTCAGAATGATTTCGATAAAAGTGCATCAAAATCAAATTTCTGCTGGGCTCTTCACAATTGCATTGATATCCAGTGTGGCTGTGTCAATCTTCATTCCCGCAAAGATAGCTTACCGCGATCTTATTGGGCCGAGTAAGGTCTAAAGCACAGAGCTACAAGTGAGGAGAATATTGTGAACCTTATTCGAGGGCTCTTGGAACATTACAACAAACGTTCTTGATGAAATTTAAGAGGTGATAGAGCACATTGGTTAACAACATTCCGAGCTGTAAGTGCCCAAGAAACAGCTAACAATGATACACAGACTATTTAAATATTTCCATCATCATTAAGATTTCGCGAAAGATAGTGAGTATACTTCGCGTCTGAAGGAATTCGGCAGAATTATTGTTGTGATCCAAATTTCGATCTCAGTGACTACGAAAAAGGCGAGATGTCTATTCAAGATAGAGGTACGCGTCTAAGAAACGTCAAGGTTTGTACTCTCCGCCTCGGAAAATTGATGGTGGAGAAACGGGTGGCGAAATTCAAGTTTTGTCGTTCACTATGCCCACCTTATTTTAATCAAAGCTCGCATATTTCTTCGAGGATCCTTTAAGCTCGAGCCGGAAGCTGCTGCATTATATTGTATGTGCGATATTGCTTTAATATATGGAAAATCCTTTAATGAACAAGCTTTCTATCACAGGAAACAATTGTTCTTTTCAATCTCATGTTTGCATGCTGTTCATATGGGAACGGCAGAAATTTTCTTTCGTACATCCATTTTCCATGACTCAGAAGCATCTTTGTATCCAGCATCGTCTACCGAGAAATCTGATTTTCTCTTGCTTCGCCGCATCTAATTTCCGTTGATTTTAATTAGACAATGGTGCTGTGTGTAGATCCAAGAATTTCATCAAAACGATAGAAAAAATGAATGCATAGAGAAGTAATAGTGATAAAATTGAAGAAAGAATGTCTCTGAGACGTTCAGCAGGTTTTCCAATGCAAGAAAATTAGATAACTCAGCTATTGGCCCTTTTCAGGAGCCCCCTGAATGTTCGCTAAGCCTTCCAACTCCAAATGAATAAACAAAATCACATGCCGGCTCTTTCTAGAACCTCCTGGAATTTCTGTAGCTCTTGATGGTTGAAATTCAGTTCGAGAAGCAATAGTCCGAAGTTTCCGAAATCTCTCCGATGATCGGTAGATTTGCTAATAAGTATCGCACCTGTTGCACTGGATTGTAACCCGTCGGCGAAATTCGTCTTCTTGACGAGGATTGAAACGGTTAATACCTTAGCATATGGCTCTGAATGTAAATTGATTCGATACGACCAATAGGTGGTCTGACAGCTTTCATTAAGGGTACAATGGTCAAGCTCGGGGCGCGTAACAAAAATTGCAACAAAAAATATTGGCGTAATATGAATTCTTGTGCAATATGCCTAAATTAGAAATAGAAGACTCTGCAACTCAGCAAGTCTAATGTATTGCACAACTAATAGCATCACATGTGAAAGAATATCGAAAGCCTGCACTTTTTGTATTTTCAATAGCTAGCAGAATCGTAGAGAAAGGCAGGAACCTTGTCTCACAGAAAAATATGCAGAGTATTTCTTAGGCACTTCATCTTCTTGAAGCTTACATCTCACAAAAATACTATAAAATGTATTAAATGCTTGCATTGATACTATAAATTTAACATTGCTTAATTTAGTGCGCGTTTGGTACGGTAGACGTCAAAATTCTGGATCCTCTCGAATTGAAAAAATTTTATGGTACCATACTCAGTAGAAAAATCTCTATTAAACAAAAATATCTGTTTATCCCGAATCTGATGTGGACATGGGTCGCATTAATGGGTCAAAAATGTATCAGTGGAGCAGAGAAAGAAAATAAGAACAATTAATAATTCTGAACGGAAGCTGAGTGGGATTGTCAAATACTACCTAACGTCCTGGGAAAGAGCAAAAAGTATTATATGGTGCAGTAAAGAATGCACCGACCCTATTTTCACTAAAACAGTTTTTACAAAACCAAAATTGACACGTAAACAGCACGCT
>JAAUYH010115571.1_pt1 | contig 18583 bp, 14 predicted proteins | sample 7278061 | NCBI WGS metagenome assembly JAAUYH01 (sample SAMN14350203, study PRJNA611818) | marine sediment metagenome | isolation source: surface marine sediment (0.6m) | place: French Polynesia: Moorea | collected 2018-08 | reverse complement strand
GCGCTCTTGAAAAGCATTTAACCAAAGAAATTCGGTTGACCGGATTGGATGTTGAACCCAAAATCGTCGTCTTAACCCGTTTAATTCCCGAGGCAGAAGACACAAGCTGCGATCAGCGAATAGAGGAAATTTTCCAGACCGACAATAGCTATATTCTGAGAGTGCCTTTCAGAGACAGTCAATACAATATCGTCAAGCACTGGATTTCGCGGTTTAAAATCTGGCCTTATCTTGAAACGTTTGTAGAGGATGCCTCCAGAGAATTGATGAGTGAATTTGAGGGACGTCCGGACCTGATCGTCGGCAACTATTCAGATGGCAACCTCGTGGCCTCCCTGCTTTCTGATAAGTTCGATGTCATTCAGTGCACCATTGCCCATGCGCTCGAGAAGACAAAATATGCGTTTTCCGACTTGCATTGGCGGGAAAATGAAAATGACTACCATTTTTCACTTCAGTATACAGCGGATATTTTTTCAATGAATAAGTCTGATTTTGTCATCACCAGCACTTTACAAGAAATCGCCGGAACCGAAAATACGATGGGTCAATACGAGTCCTATCAGTTTTTTTCATTGCCTGAACTTTACCAGGTTGTCAATGGGGTCAATCTATTTGCCCCCAAATTTAATGTTATCCCCCCTGGGGTCGACGAAGATTTGTACTTCCCATACGACCAAAAGGATAAACGAATACGGACCAAATGGCAGCAATGGGAGAACCGGCTGTTCCACGATACCGCCGATGACATCCTTGGCAATCTGGACCATCCGGACAAAATACCCCTATTCACGATGGCCCGATTTGACAAGATAAAAAATATTACCGGCCTGATTCAGGCCTTTGGCATGAGCAAAAAGCTACAGGATTCCTGTAATCTCATTTTTGCCGCCGGCACCATTCGCGTCGAAGATTCCAGTGATTCTGAGGAGCGAACTGAAATCATTAAAGCCTATGATCTCATCGAAAGTTATAATCTGCATGGTAAATTGCGGTGGCTGCCCAGCATCAACAAACTCGATACCGGCGAGGTGTATCGTGTCGTTGCCGATCACAAAGGGATCTTCGTACAACCCGCGTTATTCGAGGCTTTTGGGCTTACGATTATTGAAGCCATGGCCTCTGGGCTGCCCACATTTGCACCGAAGTTCGGAGGCCCTCTTGAAATCATTGAATACGGCGTCAGTGGATTCTTAATGAATACCAGTAAGCCGGAGCTGATTACAAAAAGTCTGGAAAATTTTATAGAGCAATGCAAAAAGGATGAAAATTATTGGAAGACGATATCGGAAAATGGAATAAAAAGAGTTCAAGAACATTTTAATTGGAAGTCCTACAGCCAGCGTATGATCAATTTGGCCAAGCTGTATGGTTTCTGGCGCTACGCCGTATCCGGGAAAGGAATGGTAGAGTTGGATCGCTATTGCGATCTCATCTACCATTTTCTCTTAAAGGAAAAGGCTCAAAAGCTCGAACCCCACATGACTTCCGAGTAGATTAGTTAAATTAGATCGTTGTTGATGAAAACGTTTAAATTTTTCTGACTGATGCAGCGCAATCTAATCGAGATGGTCGTGGCGTATTTGTCGGCATGCCGATCTTGCAAGGCTTAATTCACAGCATACACCGGAGAAATTCCTGGGTTCGGGTTTTTTGGGGATTATTCAGCAGCTCTTTGGGCTCTCCGATTTCATGAATGATGCCCTCATGGAAGAAAGCGATCCGATCAGCTGCTTCGCGCGCAAAAGGTATCTCGTGGGTGACAATGATCATGGTCATACCCTCCTCGCTCAGCTTCCGCAAAGTGTCTAGCACCTCTCCCACCAGTTCAGGATCCAGAGCTGAAGTTACTTCATCCAACAGCATGTAGTCCGGTTGCATAGCAAGTGCGCGGGCGATCGCCAGCCGTTGCTGCTGGCCCCCCGATAATTGAGACGGATAAACGTCGATTTTGTCTGTTAATCCAACGTATTCCAAATGTTTTTCTGCAATCTCTCCGGCTTCCTTTTTGGATTTTTTCAATACCAGGCGGGGTGCCAAGGCAACATTTTCCCTCGCGGTAAGATGCGGAAAAGCGTTGTATTGCTGGAATACGATACCCAACTTTTGCCGCAAATGGCTTTTGGTTGTCTCCTTGGCATGGACATCGATATTATCGACAATGATTTTTCCCTTATTAATGGGCTCGAGGGCATTGATGCAAAGCAACAAGGTTGACTTTCCCGAACCGCTCGCTCCTATGAGGCACAGGACCTCACCCTTGGTGACAGTCAGATCGACACCTCTGAGAACAGCATTATCCCCGAAAGATTTATGGACATTTTGAATTTCGATCAAATCAAACCTCCTAAGTTTCATTCCAGCGCATTTCGTAAATATTACTGAATTTGGTAATCACATGGCAAAGTACAAAATAAAATGCCCCGGCGCCCAAAAGAACCAATAGGGGTTGTTGAATACGGGTGATAATTATTTGGGATGCACGCAGCAATTCGGGCGGGGTCGCACCGAGTACGGCAATCAGGGATGTATCCTTCATCAGTCCCAGCATCAGCCCGATCCAGGATGGAAAAACGGTGCGTATACCAATGGGCACAACGATGAAAAAAAATTCATGAAAATAGGTCATCCCCAGTCCGCGCGCTGCCATTCGGGTGGTTTTGGGAACGGAATCGATACCGGCCTTTACGACTTCGGCGACATATCCCGATATATAGATGGATAGGGTGATCAACCCTGACAAAAAAGGATTTAGCGGGTATCCGGCGATGGCCATAAAGCTGTTGAACAGGACAAACTGGATAATGAGAGGTATGGAACGAATCACATCGATATAGGCACCGAAAGTATAAAATAGGATACGACTTGGGGTTGTTCTTGCCCACCCGATACAAAAGCCGAATATCGTTCCAAGGATACCGGATGCGATGGTCAGAACCAAAGTGATTCCGGCCCCCTGCGCCATGAAGATCAGGTCATTGGCCGTGAAATGGGTTACATATTGATACATCGTCTTTTACTTCCGGTTCGTCTATTTTCCTTTAAAATACGTGGCCGCTATCAGACCGGCGGCGGTAGAGGCGATTTTGGCAACTACAAAGTAGATTACGGCGGCTGCAAAATAAAATTCAAATGGCCGAAAAGTTTGGGATTGCAAAAATGTGGTCATCCCGGTCAATTCCTGCAGACCGATGACCATCCCCATGGAACTGTTCAGCATTGCCAGTATGATCTGATTGGTAATCGGCAAAAAGACAACTTTTAGAACCTGGGGGAAAATTACGTATACATAGACCTGGAAAGGCGTCAAACCTAATCCTAAAGCCGTTTGGCGCTGCGACGGGTTGATCGCATCGATGCCGCCTCTGAGAATTTCAGTGAGGTAACCGGCATTGTTGAAAGTTATGGCCGACAGGACGGATATGTACGGCGAAAGGTGCAGCCCGAATGTACCTAACCCGAAATAGGCGATATAAATCTGAAGCAAAGCGGGTGTATTTCGCGCAGACGCCACCCATATGCCGGCCACAGTTCGTGCAGTTTTGTTTTCTGATTTGCGAAGGACGGCCAGAAGCATTGCGATCAAAAGCCCGAATAGAATCGACAGAACCGTGATCTCTAGGGTCAAAAGCCCTGCTTTCAGCAGTTGGGGCCACTGTTTGAGAACGACCCGCCAATGAAAAGTATAATCAAACATAAAGAAAAACGAATGCCCTTGTCCACAAACGGACAAAGGATGGGGAATCCCCCATCCTTTCAATACTGTCGTTACATTTGAACGCGGGTTTAATAGCCGTGAACCCCCGGAAAGGCCATGTCGGGAGCCGGGTAGCCGAACCAGGCCTGGTAGAGCTCGTCGGTCCGTCCGGTCTTCCACTGGTGCCAGACAAACAGGTTCAACCAATTTAGAAGACCTTGCTGTCCACGCTTGACCATGAGGCCGGTCCAATCGGCTGGGATTTTAGGGACACTACCGGCAATTTTTATTTTACCCTTGCCGGGTCCTTTGATGTATTCGCCAAAAATAGCGGTGCTCTCCAACAAGGCGTCGACTTTGCCCTGCTGCAGGGCTAAAAATTGCTCGGAATTGGATCCGTATGAGACATAGCTGGTCCCCTTGCTCTCCCATTCCTTAAAATCTTTCAGAAACTCGGCTTCGGCGTATGTCCCGCGGACCGTACCGACTTTTTTGCCAATAAGGTCTTCATACTTTGTGATACTGGTGTCCTCGGCTTTGACGGCAATGCCGACCTCCCAGATTTGATAGGGTATCGTAAAAGCGACAGATTTTGCTCTCTCAAGGGTATTCGTGGCTGAGGCAACGCCAACATCGACACGACCGGATAAAATGGCAGGGATGCGGTCCGGAGCTGTCGTTTCGACAATCACGGCTTCTACCCCCAGTGCCTTAGCCATGTCTTTACAGAATTCAACATCATAGCCTATAGGTTGATTTTTGGCATCCCGCATTCCTACCGGGGGAACGTCTAACATGACACCACATCGCACCTTACCTTTTGCAATAATGTCATCCAATTCATCGGCTTGAACGACAGTCACAGCCAACAGTCCGACTACGATCAAACAAACCATCCATTTCATCAGTTTTCCAATCGCCATAGTTCCAACCTCCTTTTAGATGATGAGTAAACTGCCAATAGGATAATGTGTATTATCCTCCCCCTCCAACTAAACCTTTGAAATATTTTCGAAACCGATATATCAGACCAATTTGGTTGTCAAGCAGAATATATCAGATGATATGATGATTAGGTTTTGTCTTGACCCCGTTTGAGATGATGGTTAATTATCAATTTGTGGCCAGCCGTATCGTCATATATTAAGTTAACATGTTGTAATTAAAATAAAAACGGTGTCTATTGGGCTTTATGTGTTAAGATTCCACTTTGGAAAATCATCATATGATATTATATATTCTACCAAAATCAGGAGTCTCAAATGAAAATCACAAGAATTGACCTTTATCAGGTTGAATATAAATACACCCAGAAATATCCTTACATGTTTTCCGGCGGACGCTCACTCGATTCATTTACAAGTACTGTGGTAAAGCTTTCTACAGACGAAGGGCTTTGTGGATTCGGCGAGATCTGCCCGCTTGGATCGGCGTATATGGAGGCCTATGCTCAAGGGGTCCCCAGCGGCATCAAGGAGCTTGCCCCTGCTATTATCGGCCAGGATCCACGCCAATTGAGCGTCATTAATCAAGTGATGGATTCCGCCCTGGAAGGAAACAATTATGTGAAATCACCCGTGGATATTGCTTGCTGGGATATTTTGGGCAAAGCTTCTAACCTTCCGGTGTGTGTGCTGCTCGGCGGCAAACAGGTTGAGCACGTTGTCCTTTACAGGGCGATATCTCAGCACTCCGCCGAACAAATGGCTCAAGATGTCTTGCAATTCAAATCTGAAGGATACCGCAAATTCCAGCTCAAAATTGGGGCAGATCCCAATGTTGATATTCGAAGAGTTAAATCGGTCCTTGAGGTCCTGGAACTCGAAGATACCCTTGTGGCCGATGCAAACCGAGGCTGGCTGGCTTCCGATGCCATTCGTTTTGTCAACGCGATGGCCGGCGAAAGAATATATGTCGAGCAGCCCTGCCGAACCCTGAAAGAATGTCTTGTGGTAAGAAGACATACCGATTTACCCATGGTGCTCGATGAGGTCATCACCGATGTGGACGCTTTAATGAATGCCTGGAAGGAAGGGGCCATGGATGCGATCAATATTAAGATATCTCGTTTGGGAGGGCTGACAAAGTCTAAAATTGTACGCGATATTTGCGAGGCCTTGGGAATAATCATGACAATTGAAGACAGTTGGGGAGGTGATATCACGACCGCGACGATTGCGCATCTGGCCGGCAGCACACGCGCTGAATTTCATTTTTCCTCAACCGATTTCAACAGCTATATCGATCTCCGGCTTGCTGAAGATGCTCCCACGCGGAAAAACGGGATATTGCCGGTTCCACTTGGACCCGGACTTGGCATTAATGTGGATGAAAAAGCGCTTGGCAGGCCGGTTCAGTCGATAGAGTAACTGACCGCACCCCAACGTTGCAAACGTCGGAGGGCTTCAGATTCAAGGCGTCAAGGGTGTAGTCGTAGTACTTTACTTCAAACTCTTGACAACACAGAATCTGAAGTCCTCCGGCGTTCCCGAAGGGTAAATAACAGGGCAATTTAGACTTTATCCTTTGAGTTCACCAGGAGTGGTTTCCAAGAAATCCTGCTATTTCTGTGCTATTTTTAATAATAACAAAATATTATATAATCTTTGCCCTGTTATTTATGCAACTAAGGGATGTACATTCCTTGCGGTATATCCGAATCGGGGCTATTTAATGATGAAACAATATCCGAGCATATTCAATGATGTCATCGGTCCCGTAATGCGAGGGCCCTCAAGTTCCCACTGCGCAGCGGCGGCACGGATCGGGCTTCTCGCGCGGGCTTTAATGGACGATAAAATAGAGTCGGTACTGGTGGAATTTGACAATCGGGGGTCATTGCCGACGACCCACGAATCCCAGGGATCCGACATGGGACTATTGGGCGGGCTGTTGGGATTTGAGCCTTTCGATGAGCGGCTGGTTGACTATCGGGAAGAAATCCGCCGGGCCGGTGTTCAGGTTCAGTTCAAAACCGACTCCTATGGGGACCCGCATCCCAATACCTACCGATTATCCTTAAAAAGCTCGAAAGAGAGCCATTCCCTGATTGCCGTATCCACTGGAGGCGGCATGATTGAGGTCACTGAAATAGACGACCATAAACTCGCCCTGCTGGGCGATCTCTACGTCGTATTGATCTACTTTGAGCAAAATGAAAAAGCCGTCATCCGGAGAATAAAGAGAATCCCCGGGCAGAAATATGACATCCAGGTTCTGAAAGATCCCAAAATAGAAAAAAAATTCATTTGCCTGAAAACTCACGCGCCATTGGATCAGAAGCAAATTGCTGCCTTGTTTTTGGAGGATGACAGCATTGCCATTAAATTATTGCCGCCAGTTTTACCCATTTTGACACCGCCAAAAATTGAAATTCCTTTTGCTACCTGTGAACAGATGATGGCCTACAACCGGAGCCGGCAATTGAGCTTGGCAGAGTTGGCCATCGAATATGAGAGTGCCCGGGGGGGAGTCAATCGGGACGCAATTCTGGACAAAATGATCGAAATCGTCCGAATCATGAAAAGGTCGGTTCAGACTGGATTGGCGGGGACCTACTCTGAAGATAGAATTTTGGGGTGCCAATCAAATTTCTACCATAAAAAGCATCAAACCGGTCAATTGTTGGATATCGGCATTTTAAACCGGATCATTCTTTATGTCACAGCTTTAATGGAGACTAAAAGTGCGATGGGAGTGATTGTCGCCGCGCCGACAGCAGGTTCGTGCGGCGGGTTGCCCGGCACGGTACTGGGAGCCGCCGATTCAATGGCATGCAACGACGAAGCAATCGCGCTGGCTTTGTTGGCCGCAGGAATAATCGGTATTTTTATTTCAAAATCTTCAACTTTTGCAGCTGAAGTGGCCGGCTGCCAGGCGGAGTGCGGCGCTGGATCGGGCATGGCGGCGGCCGGACTCGTAACGCTTATGGGGGGCACGGCAGAAATTTCGGTGGCGGCGGCCTCTATGGCATTGCAGAATACCCTCGGGATGATTTGTGATCCGGTCGCCAATCGAGTTGAAGTGCCCTGTCTGGGTAAAAACGTTATGGCGGCAAGTAATGCAGTATCCTGTGCCAACATGGCACTAGCAGGATATGATCCGGTAATTCCCTTGGATGAGGTTATTCACACGATGGATGATGTTGGTAAAAAAATTCCCTTTGAACTGAGGTGTACTGCTTTAGGAGGTTTGTCCATAACAGAGACCTCAAGAAGAATCGAAGAAAAATTGGCGAAAGGAACGGACCAAAGGCTTATTCGCAAGGGTCGCGCAGTTTAAAACCATAAAATTACAACCGCTTAATCCAGTTTTAATCCGCATCCCTGCCGAGTTCGCTGAATTTGTCAGCATATTCTATTGGGCCATCGGCGATTGCATCCCGTGTACACCATCATGAATCCTTCACCTGCTTCAGCTGTACAAGATCTGCCATGGCTTTACGGTTGTTTTGCATACCCTGCATAACCATGCCACCGTCACTTCCTGCTGCAATAAAGCGGTACCCCATTTCATACACCATTTCCAATAATTGAGTGGAGGGCAGCAGTATGCCCGCCGCTTTACCGCCTTCTTTTGCAGCCTCGGCTACTTTGGCCAGGATAGCCCGGTAATCCGCATCTTCGAATTTGCCTGGCATACCCACGCTAATGCTCAGGTCCATAGGCCCTACAAACAGGACGTCTACACCCTCGACAGCGGCGATTTCCGCTGCATTTTGAACCGCCCGGGCGGTTTCGATTTGGGTGACCGTGAGAAGATCATGGTTGGCTTTTGCGAAATAGGTGCCAAAATTGGTTGCAAATCCCGTTGCCCTGGGGCTAGTAGCAACTCCCCGCATTCCCGTCGGGGGATAGTGCATATAGCTCACCGCCCTGGCTGCATCCTCGGCCGTTTCGACGTATGGTATCATGATGCCCGCCGAGCCCAAATCCAACGCCTGCTTGAAACGAGGCATTTCATTCCAGGCGATGCGTGTGATGGGTGCACACGGCCTGTTGCCTATAGACTGAAGTTGCTGCAACAGAGTCATACTGTCGCCCGGCCCATGCTCCTGGTCGATGAGAATCCAGTCAAAACCGGCGATGGCTGCCATTTCGGTGGTAATGCCGGAGGCCAGGTTGCACCAGGCGCCCGCCATGAAGTTTCCGGCAAGTACTTGCTTTCTTATAAAATGCATAACACTCTCCTCTTTTTGCCGACTGTTGCTAACGTACCAGACAAGGCCTTTTATTATCGAAACACCCGCCCGGAATCAAGTATTGCATGGCAACCGAGTCGTCACGTTTGGTGATGCCGCTTTTTGGGTAAAATCGATTTAATGACCGGCCCCTTTTTCATATATGTATACTCCTTTGAAAGATATAGCCAAAAATGGTGCAATTGACAAACCAATCTCTTCGCCGGCCGTCAGCCTGCCATACCCAAGAAACTTATTGATAGACAGGGGGGCCTTGTGTTAAGGGCTTTATAAATTGCTGCCCATCGCAAATGAGGGGCATGTGTCAGGTGATCTAATAGCCAGGCCAATTTGCAGTAAACCACAACAACAAAGGAGGAGGCACGATGAAAAATTTACGAATTCTGCCAGGTTCAGCCACAGTCGTATTGGCATTGTTGATCATTATTGCAGGCGTTTCACCGGTCATGGCTTGGCCGGACAAACCGATCGCCGCCTACGTGGGATGGTCGGCCGGTGGGTCGTCCGACACCACCACCCGGGCGGTGTGCCTGGAGATGGAGAAAAAGCTCGGGCAGCGCATTCTGGTAACCAATGTCACCGGTGCTCTGGGTGGCATCGGCGCCACCCAAGTGGCCGAAGCCCCGGCCGACGGTTATCTGTGGTTCGGCGGCTCAGCCGTTCACGGAACCTGGCCGGTATTGGGTCACAGCAAATACTCCTGGAACGATTTCTATGCCATGCTGTCGGTTGTTTTTCCAACCACGATCTACGTCAAAGGAGACGCGCCCTGGAACACCTTGGATGAATTTCTAGCCGAGATCAAATCCAAGCCCAAAGGTACATTCAAATTCGGCTCACCCGGTGCCGGAAGCAACGGGGCCATTTTCGGCGGCGTTTTGATGGAGGCGGCCGGCATTACGGAAAAGGTTATACCGGTGCCATACAAAGGTGGCCGCGAGGCCGGCCGCTATCTGCTTTCCGGAGATGTCAATTTTACTTCGGTCACCATGGGTGACTTGAGCGACTGGGCCGTTGCCGGTAGAGTCAAACCATTGGCCAACCTATACAGCAAAGACATTACCTTTGAAGGCGTTACATTTCCCTCGGCCGTCAAAAAATTTCCTTCGCTGGAACCTTACCAGGCCATCAACCCCTATTTCGGCATTTACATTCGGCGCGACACCCCGGCAGATGTGATCGAGAAAATTGCTGAAGCCTTCGTCTGGGCTGTGCAGCAGGAAGGTTTTAAGAAAGTCGCCGTCAAACAACGAGCCGGGGTTTGGGCACCTTTGCTGGGTTTGGCCTCCGACAAGCGAATGTCCCAGATCGAGTCGGCGCGCTGCACAGCCTTGTGGGATCTGCAAATAGCCAAAAATGATCCGGCGATGTTCGGTATCCCCAAACCGGCCGATTGGTCATGGCCGCCCCACGATCGAGCCAGCAAAGCCAAAGCCTGGCCGGCCGGTGTGGAAAAACTGTTCGAGCAGCTGCCAAAATGATAACCGGAAAATTGACCGAAAAACCATAGAGATTGGATAGTGCAGCCGAAACCGCCTAAAGCCGACAATGGTACCACTGGCGCTGGCCTGGACCGGGCCGGTGAACTCCTGCTGGGGACATTCGTTTCCCTGTTCGCCCTGTTTGTGATCGTTGAGTCCTTGCGCATGCCGCAAAAGGGTCATCTGGGAATTATCATGAGTCCGGGTTTTGTCCCGTTGTTCACCGGCATCGTGCTGCTTTTTCTGAGTATGATCATTAACGTAAAGGCCCTGCGGGGCGGCGGCTTGAATTATGTCGTCGCCCTTTGCAAGAGCACCCGCGACGAGGAGGAAATTCGTCGCTTTCTGTGGATCTTAGGATTCATGGCGCTTTACATCGTTGGGCTGATCGGTTATCTGCCCTTTACCGTGGCCACATTGATCTATCACCTTCTGATCTTCTATTATCTGAAAATTGGCGGTCCGCTGAAAATTGCCGTCTACACGCTGATCGCTACCGGGTTGGTTGCGGTTTTCCTGCCGCGAATATTCGACATGCCCGTGCCCTGAGTTCTTCGGCAATACACGGATTTCGGAGTTTATCCCTATGGACTGGTCCCTGGTGCTGCAAGAATGGAAACTGCTGCCGGAAGTATTTCTGAGGCTTGTCACCAACCCGATGCTGATGCTAACGCTGGCTGTGGGCAGCATCACTGGCATGATTGCCGGAATGCTGCCGGGCATATCCGCGGTTATGTCAATGTCCCTGCTGTTGGGTTTTGTTTTCCGGGTGCCCTCTGAAATCGGTCTGGGCCTGCTGATTGCCATTTACGTGGGCGCCATGGCCGCCGGCGGCGTTACCGCCATCATGGTCAACATTCCCGGGACCCCCGCCGCTGCGGCGACCTGTATGGACGGCTTTCCCATGGCCAAACAGGGCCGCGTCAAAGAGGCCGTCGAGGGGTCATTCAGCGGCTCGTTTGTCGGTGAAATGCTAGGTGAGGCGGTTACCCTGATCCTGCTGCCGTTTATCGCATTGATCGCCCTTAAACTGGGAGACTGGGAGATATTTTTGGTGGCCCTGGTGGGGATCACGCTGGCCGGGGCTCTGGCCGGCGACAACCCGCTCAAGGGCTGGATATCAGCCCTGATCGGCCTGGTTATTGCCATGGTAGGCATGGAAGACATCTGGGCTTACCCGCGCTTTGGCTACACCACGGAGCTGATGCGTGGATTCAACTTCGTGCCGGCCCTAATCGGACTTTTCGGTCTATCAGAAGTATTCATGGTCCTGAAAAATAAAACCCCCTACCAGATCCTGGGTGAAGGGGGCTGGGTGACCATCAACATCAAGCTCATCGGGAAACATATCCTGACCATCATACGGTCGGTATTGGTAGCCGTGGGAATCGGTATCGTGCCCGGGGTGGGGGAGTCGGCGGCCTGTTGGTTGGGGTATGATCTGGCCCGGCGGCGCTCCAAAAACAAAGAAAATTTCGGCAAGGGCGAAGTGGAGGGTGTTATTGCCGCCGAAGCCGCCAATAGTGCCACTTCCGGCGGCGCCCTGATTCCATCCCTGGTTTTCGGCATCCCCGGCAGCGGCCCCACCGCCTTGCTGATTGCCGCTATGTTTATGTATGGTATCCGGCCCGGACCGATGCTCATGATCGAGCGCCCCGGATTTGTCGCCGAAATTGTAACCCTTTTCTGGCTGTGCGCGATTTTCAACCGCCTTGGCGCCATGCTGATTTCACCTACATTTATTCGGATCCTTTCGAGTCCCCGTGAAATTCTACTGCCCATTGCGGCGGCGCTGGGAGTGCTGGGTGCCTGGGCGGCCGGATTTACGCGCTTTGATATCTACTCCATGCTGGGATTCGGTGTATTAGGCTTTTTTTTCCGACAAAAAAATTATCCGCTGGCGCCCATGGTACTGGGAATTCTGGTGGGGCGCTTTGCCGACACTTCCTTGCGCAGGGCGCTGCTGACCTACAGTGAAAATCTAAGCCAGATGCTTACCCGTCCTTTTGCCATTATCCTGCTGATATTTCTAATTTTCACGATCGTATCCCAAGTTCGCAGCTGGCACAAAAAGAGGCCCAAACACCCTGAAAGAGCGGCTGATAATCGATAGACTGAAACCTTTACCGCAAAATTGAGGATCTGCCGTCATTTCATCGGATCCGGCAACAATGCCATCATACTAGAAGTAAAGTATTACATCAAAAATTAAACCGGTTTAAATGAGTGCAAATATTTTCCAACTAAGATTCGGACTGTCGTAGAAAACGAATCCAATTTCCCAAAGGAGGACCATCATGAAAAAAGTGCTTATCTCAACCATTACAACATTGGCTTTTCTGTGCGCCGTGGCGATTGGTGCATCTGCAGACCAAAAGATCGTCGGATTTTCGCAGGTCGACAACCAAAATCCATGGCGTCTGGCAGAAACCGAGTCTATTAAATCTGAAGCCAAGGCACGTGGATATAAACTGAAGTATTCCGACGGCCAGGCGGTTCAGGCCAACCAGATCGCCGCCGTAAGGGACTTTATCGCCCAGGGTGTTGACGGCATCATACTGGCGCCCAAAACCAGCACCGGCTGGGAGCCCGTCCTCAAGGAGGCCCAGGAGGCCAAGATCCCCGTGGTTCTGGTCGACCGGGACATTGAGGCACCTAAAGATCTCGTCGTGACCTTCATTGGCTCGGATTTTGTCCTTGAAGGTGAAATGATTGCCAAAATGATGATCGAAGACCTTGGCGAAGGACCGCTGCGGGTGGCCGAACTTCAGGGGCAGCCCGGCGCCGATCCGACCATCGACCGCAAAAAGGGGTTTGAAAACATCATCAACAAATACCCCAAAATCGAAATCACCATGTCCCAGACCGGAGAGTTCAACCGAACCCAGGGCAAGCAAGTGATGGAAGCTTTCCTGCAGGCCGCCGGCGATGAAATCGACGTCGTCTACGCCCACAACGACGACATGGCCATCGGCGCGATCCAGGCCATCAAAGAATACGGTAAAAAACCCGGAAAGGACATCTATGTGGCATCTATTGACGGCGTCCGTGACGCTTTCGTGGCCATGATGGCCGGTGAGTTAAATAGCGTCGTCGAATGCACCCCCCTAATGGGCCCCTCGGCCTTTGATGCCATGGAAGCGGCCTGGCGCGGTGAAGAGCTGCCGGACTGGATCGTCAACAAAGATGACGCCTTCCGATCCAAAGACGTCGATCAAACTGTCCTGGATTCACGGAAATACTAGCCAACTATTTTTGAAACATGCCCCGACTCTGAATCAACGTTAATCACTGTTTCGGCGCCTCGGGTACAGCGAGTCTTCAGTGTTCAACATTCGGCAGAAGTCGTCCTATGAGCACTGAAGACCGCTTTTATGAAACTTGACCAAAATGGCGCGGTTTTTGATAATTAGACCAACCACTGCGATGGCTTGGATTAAACAGCGAACCGTTGACACGCAGGAACAATCGATTGACGAACGACGATTGACGATAGACGAAGGGCGGCTTTGCCGCACTTTGCGATATTAAAACGAAAAATAGAAACAATTCCTTAATTCGTCACTCGTTATTCGACAATTGCTATTCGTCAATGGCTATTATAAGAGTTTCTTTCTCGATCAGCCTGGACGCTCGCGGCCAGCGGTGGCGCTCTCATCAGACTTCATTCAAAATAGCAGTTTTGCCACATAGCACTAAGACCCGATGCGATGATTTTTCGCTTAAATTATAAGATTTATTGAGGCTATCGAAACACAATATCTCACGTTAATCTTGGTGCCTCGTTGTCTTGGCGGCTGGACGAAAAGCATCAAATAATTAATTCTCTCCTATTCTTTCGAGACACCGCCTAAAGTACCGGAAGAGATATGAACGCTGACGACACGATTCTTAGTATTAAGGGACTGAGTAAACGTTTTCCGGGAGTTAAGGCGCTGTCCAATGTGGACTTCCAATTGAAGCGCGGCGAAATCCACGCACTGATGGGCGAAAACGGCGCCGGTAAGTCGACGGTTATCAAAGTGCTCACCGGCGTATACAAGCGCGACGCCGGGGAGATTATTTACAACGGCACGCCCTTCGACTGCAACTCTCCTCTCCAGGCCCAGGAGGCGGGAATCAGCCCTGTCTACCAGGAGGTGAACCTGGTCCCCAATCTTTCGGTGGCCGAGAATGTCTTCTTGGGACGACAGCCGATGAAGGGCGGACGCATCGCCTGGAGGACCATGAACCAGGAAGCAGCAAAGATTATTCGCCGCTTCGACCTGGAAATTGACATTGAGAAAAACCTTGGTGACTATCCCGTGGCCATACAGCAAATGGTGGCCATCGCCAGGGCTCTGGAGCTCAATTCCAAGATTATCATCCTCGACGAACCGACCTCCAGCCTCAACCTTCAAGAGACCGAGCGCCTATTTACGCAGATGCGCAGGCTCAAAGACGAGGGTCAAGCCATTATTTTCATTACCCACTTCCTGGACCAAATGTACGAAATTGCGGACACCGTCACCGTCCTCAGAAACGGGGCCTACATCGGTACCTGGCCCGTGGCCGAACTGGACAAGCTGCAACTCATTTCCAAACTACTCGGAAAAGAAGCGGAGAAGCTCTCGGAAGTGACCGCCGGCCGGCTGGGAGACGATTCCGGCAATAAGGGGCGACGGGGAAAGCGTGTCGTGGAAGCCCGTGGCTTGGGCAAAACCGGCGGGATCAAACCCTTGGATCTCCGGGTGGCGGCCGGCGAGGTGCTTGGCTGCGCAGGGCTGCTTGGTTCCGGTCGCACCGAATTGGCCAACCTCCTTTTCGGGATCGACCATGCCGATGACGGGGTCTTGCTCATCGAAGGCCAGGAGACAAAAATCAATAGTCCTCGCAAGGCGCTGCGACTAGGGGTGGCTTTGAGCCCCGAAGACCGCAAGGATCAGGGTATCATCGGTGATCTCTCGGTCCGGGAGAACATCATCCTGGCCCTGCAAAACCGCAAAGGCTGGTTTAAAACCTTGAGTCGTGGCGAGCAACAAGAAATCGCCGATCGCTACATCGAAATTCTCAATATCAAGACCCCTACGGCCGATCAAGCCATCAAAAATCTCAGCGGCGGAAATCAGCAGAAGGTTATCATCGGCCGCTGGCTGGCCGCCAACCCAAAGTTTCTCATTCTTGATGAACCCACCCGGGGTATTGACGTGGGCGCCAAAACCGAAATTCAGAAGCTGATCGTCGAACTCAGCAAGCAGGATATGGCCGTGATGTTCATTTCCTCGGAACTCGAAGAGATCGCGCGGTGCTCCGGCAAAGTGATCGTGATGCACGATATGCAGGTTGCCAATACCCTCGAAGGGGACGACATCAACGAAAACACCATTATGCATGCCATTGCGGAAGGGCACTCAGACCGTGAATAACCAACTCCGGCAGGGTACAGATTTACCTGCGCGAATGCTTGCCGGCATCCAATCCATTCAATGGCCGCTCATCGCCCTCGGTATGATCCTCCTTTTCAACTTTATTTTCACCGATGGCTTTTTCGAAATTTCCATTCAAAACGGTCGCCTCGTGGGGAGTCTCATGGACTTGCTGAAGCGGGCGGCACCACGGTTGATCGTGGCCCTTGGCATGACCTTGGTGATTGCCACCGGCGGCATCGACATTTCCGTAGGCTCCATCGCCGCCATTGCCGGGTCGTTGGCGGTACTGGTGATTCGCGGTGGCGACATCACCTATCTGGCCACCCAGGATACGTCGACGGTATCCATGCTCTTGATCATCTTTGTCGCGCTCGCGGCGGCGATGGTTTGTGGTCTCTTTAACGGATTGCTTGTATCGGTCGTAAAAATACAACCCATTGTGGCCACCCTCATTCTGATGGTCACCGGTCGGGGGATGGCAATGCTCTTCACCGGCGGCTACGTCCTCAATTACGACCATCCCACCTATATGTCCTTGGGAGTGGGTGACTGGCTGGGTCTGCCGATCCCGATCTACATCGCGGCATTCATCTTGATTGTCTTGGCCGCGCTCACCAACCGTACCCCCCTGGGACTGCTGATTCAGAGCACCGGCGGCAATGAGACCGCCAGTCACTACTCGGGAACCAACACCACTCTGGTGAGAATTCTGGTCTACGTGATCGCGGGGATCTGCTCCGGGGTTGCCGGAATTATCTTTACCGCCGACGTACAGAGTGCCGACGCCGCCTTTATCGGACTCTGGATTGAGCTTGAAGCCATGTTGGCGGTCGTTATCGGCGGCACGAGTATGTCCGGCGGCCGCTACAGTCTCGGCGGAACGGTGGTGGGGGCTTTGATCATCCAGAGCCTTATCACCACCCTGCTCACACGGGCGGTTCCGGTCCAATTCACCCTGATCTTTCAGGCGGCTGTCGTGGTTGTGGTCCTCATGCTTCAATCTAACCGGGTCAAGGAAATGGCCTTTAAGCGTCGGGCGCGAAAGGAAGCAAGCACCCATGCCTGATACTGCCGTTGGACGGGATTCTTACTTCAAAAGAAATCTGACAATTATTGCACCGGTGCTGGTGTTTGTCGTCTTCTTTATCATCGGCGGTGTCCTATTTCGAAATTTCTTCACCCTCAGGGTGGTATTGAATCTCCTGACAAACAATGCCTTCCTGGGGTTGGCTGCGGTAGGGATGACGGTGGTAATCATCTCCGGTGGTATCGACCTCTCGGTGGGAGCCGTGATCTCGACAACTGCCATGATCATCGCCGTGCTTGACCGATCCGGCGTGAGCGCGCCGATTGCGATTCCCATCGCCATTTTGTTCGCCACGGGCTTGGGTTTCCTGATGGGACTGATGATCCAGTACTTCGAGGCACCGCCCTTTATCGTCACCTTGGCAGGAATGTTTTTTGCCAGGGGTTTGGGTTACGTCCTAAGTCTGTCGTCGATACCGATTAAAGGACCTTTTTTTCACGCCATGTCCACAGCAGGACTGCGTTTTAGCGGCGGTGCCAAATTGACGGTTCCGGCCATGATATTCCTGATCATGGTTCTCATCACCTGGTATTTGTTGAAATATACCAAATTCGGCCGAACCTGCTACGCCATGGGCGGCAATGAACAATCCGCATTTCTTATGGGACTGCCGGTGCCACGGACAAAAGTTCTGATTTACACTTTTAGCGGGTTCTGCTCCGGTATCGGTGGACTGGTCTATGTGTTCTTCACCCTTTCAGGCTATGGTTTGGCAGCCATCGGTCTTGAACTCCAGGCTATCGCCGCGGTGGTCATCGGGGGAACGCTTCTTACCGGCGGATTCGGCTCGGTCATTGGAACCCTCATGGGGGTGGGAATTCGGGGCACAATTCAAACATTCATCACCTTTCAAGGAGAATTAAATGTTTATTGGACCCCGATATTTGTAGGTCTTTTGCTGTTTCTGTTTATTCTCCTGCAGAAAGCATTCGTGGCCGGTACCAAACTCGGAAAAGAGCGAACGTGAGACAGAGGAGCATAAATAAATGCCTAAAGTGAGCTAAAATGCCTAAAATGGCTAAAATTATGGAATCGCTAAGTTCTATCTATTCTTATAAAATCGATCCGCCGGAGGCGGACCACAATTTTAGATCATTTTAGTTCATTTCAAATTTTAGATCATTTTCTCAATTAAAATGACTACCTTTTGAGCTTCGAATAAAATATTTTGTTTGGATAATGAGACAGAGTAGAACGATATAACCATATAAAGGAGGTAAATCCATGATACTCAAAGATAAGACAGCCATCGTCACCGGCGGTGGGCAAGGTATCGGTCGGGGGATTTGTTTACGGTACGCCCTGGAGGGTGCCGCCGTAGTGGTTGCGGATTTGGACACAGCCGGCGCCGAAAGGGTAGCCGAGGAGATCAAAGCCGCGGATGGTAAGGCACTGGCGGTAACCGCCGACGTTACTGACCGGGAAGCCGTCAAAGGCATGGTGGCAGCTGCCGTCAAAGAATTTGACGGTCTCGACATCCTGGTCAACAACGCCGGTGTGGGCAAGATCATCCCATTTATGGAAACCACGGAAGCTGATTTTGATTTTATTTTCGGAGTCAACTGCAGAGGCTTGATGCTCTGCAGCCAGGAGGCGGCCAAACAGATGATCGCCCAGAATCGCGGGGGCAAAATTATCAACTTGGCCTCCCAGGCTGGACGCAGGGGCGAAGCCTTGGTGATGGCCTACTGCGCCAGCAAGGCCGCCGTC
>JAAUYH010234960.1_pt1 | contig 18584 bp, 15 predicted proteins | sample 7278061 | NCBI WGS metagenome assembly JAAUYH01 (sample SAMN14350203, study PRJNA611818) | marine sediment metagenome | isolation source: surface marine sediment (0.6m) | place: French Polynesia: Moorea | collected 2018-08 | reverse complement strand
CTTTAATCCACTCGACTACAGATGTATCAGTGGGTAAGGTCTTTGGAGCAATGATCTTTTCGATCTCACCATTTTCATTGACCAGGTATTTCTGGAAGTTCCATTTCACCTTCGAATCTTGAAACCCGTTTTTTGACTTTTCAGTCAAAAATTGGTAGACCGGATGCTTATCACCCCCCTTAACAGAAATCTTGGCCATCATCGGGAAGGTCACCCCATAGTTCTTCTGGCAAAACGCAGCGATTTCTTTATTAGAGCCCGGCTCCTGCCATAAGAAGTTATTTGCGGGAAAGCCAACGATGACAAAATTATCATCCTTATATTCTTCATACAGTGCCTGTAGTTGCTCATACTGTGGAGTCAGTCCGCATTTAGAAGCGGTGTTGACAACCATTACTTTTTTTCCTTTCAGGGAAGCCAGGTCAAACTCTGAACCATCTAAAGCTTCCACTTTAAAATTGTGCAGACTTTGTTTTTGGGTTTGTGTTACTTCTGTGGCAGTAGCCAAGTTGGTATCGTTTTTCTCTTTTTTATTAAAACAAGACAAGAATGAAAACATAACAAGTGTAATTAAAAGGACTCTCATGATTTTATTTTTTTATAATACTTTTTATACTTAATATAAGCAAGTAAAGATACGACAATTCCAATGGCCAGCCAGGTCCAAATCTGGTAAGGTATCGGCGCTGATTCGCCGGCTGCGTAGGAGTGTAAACCTGACAACAAGTGATTCACACCTAAATATGTCATTAATATAGATGCGAAGGCAAAGAAAGCTAACATGTTAAAGGCAAAACGTCCGCGTAAGCCAGGGATCAAACGCATATGCAATACAAAGGCATAAATCATAATACTGATGAGTGCCCAGGTTTCTTTTGGGTCCCAACCCCAGTAGCGCCCCCAGCTTTCATTAGCCCACATAGCACCTAAAAAGTTACCAATGGTAAGCATCACCAAGCCTACAGTCATCGACATTTCATTTATAACCGTAACTTCTTTAAGCTGCAGGTTCACTTTTTTCTTGTTGTTTTTCGTTGTCAAAGCAATTAGAAGCAGCGATATCAAGCCCAAAATCATGCTCAATGTAAATGGTCCATAACTCGCCACAATAATAGAAACATGTATCATGACCCAATACGAATCGAGTACGGGTACCAAATTTGCTATCGCAGGATCCATCCAATTCATATGCGCGAACATTAAGATCATCGATACCACAAAAGCTGTAGCGGCAATGGTTAAATTCGACTTTCTGCCGAAGGCCAGGCCAAAAAACATCGTCGCCCAGGCTACGTAGATCATAGATTCATAGCCATTGCTCCAAGGTACATGACCTGAGATATACCAGCGAATCCCCAGACCAATAAGATGGTAGGCGAATAAAAGCACAATACCCCATTTAAACAGGTTGACTAAAAACCGAATGATCTTGCCATCATTAAAAATTTGAACAATTAAAAAGATGAGCATCAAGACGCCAACCAGCATATATTGCCAAAAGAGGTTCCTGAAGATATCGTATTTGTTATAGAAAATTTCGAGATCAACTTTTCTTTTACTCGGGGCTACAGCACTGCCATATTTTTCCTGGTAGGTATGAATACCTTCGAGAAGTTCATCAGGTAATTTATAGTCCTCACTTTTTAAGGCGTCACCCAGCGCTTGCGCGTAATACGGGATGATATTTTTTACAAACGCCGAATCCTGCCCCTTGATGAGGCCCTGGTTAAGATCGGTTCTGGCAATCCATTTGTTATTTTCATCGCCCTCCACCGGAAAGAATCGAAAAACATCGCCAAACACTACGCCATATAACAAGCCGGCGCGCTCATGAACGCTGATGATACTTTGCTCATATTTATTCCTAATACGTTTTTTATACGCCCTCTCGATGTCATCTGCCAATTTATATTCAGCTCTGGGTGTTATGAGATCGCTCAGGCTCAAATATTTCTTATCTACAGGTACGCCAAGCAATTCACGTGCTTTCGTATTATTTTTTGTCATATAAATTATGGGTGCAGAAAACCAGATTCTCGGATTGGTTACCATAGAAACCGCTACCTGATTAGCATCCAACCCTTTGTAAGTATCTTTTTTGCTCACCTTACGCAATAATTCAGAAGCATAGGTATGCACGGGCTTCATGCGGCCACCCTCGTCTTGAACGATCAATTCGCTAAAGCGCTCTGCATGTTCAGGCGATACCTTAGTAGTCTGCAAAATTGAATCGATCTGTGCTTCAGTGAAATGAGTATGCTGGGCAAACCCTGTCATTGAAAATATAACGAGTAGCGTCGCCATGCTTCCTTTCTTAGATTTCACCTTCTCTAACATCTCTTTCAAATTAGCAAAGCGCGTTGTACGAGAAAATAAAACGAAGGTCATCGCGAAGAATAAGAGCAAATAACCTGCATATGTGATCGTGGTTCCAACGGCATCATGGTTGACAGAAAGGAAAGTCTCCTCTACTTCACCGGTGTCATCATAACTGGACTGAAAAAACTTATACCCTTGGTGATTTAAAATGTTATTCATAAAAATGCGAAAGTCGAAGGTCTTATCTATATCAATAACTGTCACTTCACTAGCAAAAGATTTCGGGCTGTTAGAGCCCGGATAACGCTCTAATTGGAAATCACGGAGTTTTACTGAAAAAGGTAATTGGAGCTGTTTGGCACCATAGCTGAGGCGGAAATTCAATCCGTTCAAAGACAACTGTTGTGGTGGTTGGTATAAATATTTTTGTCCGTAAAAGGTAACATTCTGCTTTTCATTTCCAGAAACTACTTCAACTTCCAGCATATCTGACGGATGCTCGTCGCTATCACCACTGGCAATTTGCATTTTTCCTTTGGTAGGAGGCGTTGGTACCACAAATTGCATTCCGGCAAGACTATAAAGTGAGCGCAGGTTAAATGATTGTAATGAATCTTTTTTTACCTCACCTCTAGTTTGAGTGGCCATCACCATAAAATTACCATCCTGCGGTGCTTTGATAAATAAACTATCGTTTTTAGAAAGGATTTTTACCGCACCTTCTGTATCTCTGTCAAAAGCCACCAAAACGTTATGTATGTTGGCGATCTCACCTTTTTTGATGTAATGGTCATGGCGTGATCCTCCTCCTGATTCAACGAAATGCAAGTATTCCTCACCTGTCTCGTCTTCAACGAATTCCTCAAATGCATTAGGAATATAATTCACGTAGTTGACTGCAAAGTCTTTTCCTTTAAAATTATCTGTTATAGAAAAATCATTGCCGCCGCGAATAACATCCAGGAACTTAGAAACGATTGGTATGAACCTGTTCTTTGATTCGATCTCGGGTGCGAATAAATAGTTGCGTTCATAGGTCTTCTGCACTTCATTATCGTCGACTATTGCGGTAACATAGGTAGTTTCAGATAACATTTTATCGGTGGCTTCACCTTCTTCAATGGGCATCATGGCCTCATAGCTGATATAGCGTGTGACACCGGCACCAAAAAGAATGAGAATGAATGCGAGGTGAAATAACAGTACTGACCATTTTTCTTTTTTATACAGGCGGTATCGAAAGATATTCCCGGTAAAATTGATGATGAAAAAAACATGAATTAGCTCAAACCATCCAGCATTGTAAACCAGGGCTTTTGCCGCTTGTGTGCCATAGTCATTTTCGATAAATGTCGCCACACCCATGGCTGCAGCATAGAGTAAAAATAAAATTCCTGTAAGTCTGGTTGAGAAGAAGAAATTCTTGAGTTTATCCATCAATTATGGTGCATAAAAATAATTGAGTGCAAAAATACTTAAAAAAAGACTGATTTTAATGGAATTAACACTTTTTTAAATACCCAAAAACTTCCTTAAATTCGCCCCATGATTCGAGTGGTTATCTTAGGTTCAGGAAACGTTGCTTCACACCTGTCAAGGGCTTTTTTACAGGCCGGTGTTATTGACATCATACAGGTCTATGGAAGAAGCGATGCTTCTTTGAAAACTATTGATGATCAGATAGATAAAACCACTGAATTGAATAAATTAGCTACAGCTGACGTTTACATTATTGCCATCTCAGATGATGCGGTCGCGGCACTTTCCTCTCGATTACCTTTAACTAATGCCCTGGTCGTACATACTTCAGGAAGCGTATCTATGGATGCCTTGTCGACTACCAATAGAAAGGGTGTGTTTTATCCACTACAGACCTTTTCAAAAGACGCTGACGTCGATTTCAAAGATGTCCCGGTTTGTATTGAAGCAGAAGAAAATGAAGACCTTATCTTGTTAGAAAAACTAGCCTCGGCAATTTCAGACAGCGTCTATTTTATAGATTCAACGCAACGAAAAAGTTTGCACCTCGCTGCCGTAGTGGTCAATAATTTTGTAAATCACCTGTATCATATCGGCTATGAGATTTGCCAGGAACATCAGGTTCCTTTTGAAATATTAGCGCCACTCATCCGGGAAACCGCCAAAAAAATAGAGACAATAGCTCCGATTAAAGCACAAACGGGCCCGGCAAAGCGTAATGATGAAAAGACCATTGATGCACAGCTGGCCATGCTTTCAGAAAAACATAAAAAAATATACCGACAAATTACTGAATCTATTAAAGACACCTATGGAAAAAAACTATAAAGAAATAATGCCGCAGATCACCACCTTTATTTTTGATGTCGATGGTGTACTAACTGATGGAAATGTTACCGTTTTCACAGATGGCCAACTCATACGTCAAATGAATATTAAAGACGGCTATGCTATTAAAACGGCCATTAAAAAAGGGTATAATATCTGTGTAATTTCAGGAGGTACTAATGAAGGTGTTCGGTCTCGGTTACAAGGACTAGGTGTAACAGACGTCTATCTTGGAGCCCACCATAAGATTGATCAGCTAGACGAATACCTTGATATAAATGATATAAAACCTGAAAATGTACTGTACATGGGGGATGATATACCTGATTATCCGGTAATGAAATTGGTGGCACTACCCGCCTGCCCCAAAGACGCCGTACCAGAGATACAGGATATTTCGCTGTATATTTCACAAAAAAAAGGTGGAAATGGCTGTGTGCGCGATGTTATTGAGCAAGTTCTAAAGGTTCAGGACAACTGGAATGGTGATTACGATGCTAAAGCCTTTTAAAATACTATGAGCCCCGAAGAGCGCTTGTCAAGAATACCTGTAATTGGCTGGTTTGTTAAGGTCTTTAAAAAGATCAAAGTACCCGGCTTGGAAGGTATGTCACTTTATGAAGTGCTCGAAATGTATATTATTGGTATCGTTCAAGGTGCCTTAACCTCCAGGGCCGGGGCCGTGGCCTTTAGTTTTTTCATGGCCTTGTTTCCATTCGCTCTGTTCGTATTCACTTTGATTCCGTATGTGCCAATTGAAGGGTTTCAAGAAGATTTTATGGCATTTATTAATCAGGCCCTGCCCCCACAGACTTCTGATGCCGTTGATACCGTCTTGAATGATATAGCCACCAATCGATACGGCGGTTTGCTGTCTTTTGGTTTTGTTCTTTCCATTTTTTTAATGACTAATGGTATCAACTCGCTATTCGGCGGTTTTGAATATACTTATCACAAGCTGCAGACGCGTTCTATTATTAGACAATACCTCGTTTCTCTAGTCGTATCGCTCATATTGGCATTATTGTTGTTTCTTACAGTTGGGGTAATTATTTACCTCGAGATCGCTATAGGTAATTTAGTGAAGCAGGGCTATATGTCTGACGACCTCTTCTGGATACAAACCGGCAGATATGCCATTGTATTTTTAATGTTGTTCATCACTGTGGCCATGTTTTATTATTTGGGTACAAAAGAAGGTAAGAACATTTCCTTTTTTTCCCCTGGCGCTATTTTAACAACCTTGTTAATACTTGTGAATTTTAGGATATTCGCCATCTATGTAAAGCGCTTCTCACAGTATAATGAACTCTATGGATCAATAGGTACGCTCTTGATTCTTATGCTGTTTATCTGGTTGAATTCAATAATTTTATTACTGGGATTTGAATTAAATGCCGCCATGATACGTTTAAAAAAGAGGAACAAATGAAACAGGTACTCGTATTTATTTTTCTGGTCTGTTTCGCTTCTGCGGAAGGGCAAACAATTTTCGGAACATGGAAAACCATTGATCCCGATACCGGAAAAGATGAATCAATTATTGAAGTTTTTAAAAAGAATGACAAGGCATATGCCAAAGTTATCGAGATCTTTAAGGAAGAAGATCGAGATAAGACGTGTATCTATTGTAAAGGGCCAAATAAGGACAAACCGATTTTAGGATTGGTTATTCTTAAAGGTTTGAAACAAGACGGTGATGAATGGAGTGGTGGAAAAATACTCGACCCAAAAAACGGAAAGTATTATAAATGTTATATAACTTTAACAACCAAAGATAAATTGAAGTTAAGAGGCTATATTGGTATTTCGCTATTAGGAAGAACTGAATACTGGTATCGAGTCGAACGATAGAAGCATGAAAAGAATAAAAACCATAGGACTTCTGGTGGCATTGCTCTTGAGTTCTGGAGCGTTTGCCCAGAAAAAAGGCTATGACCTGAACTGGCAATCGGATTTTGAGCAGGCTAAAACCATGGCGAAAACTCAGAATAAACTGATATTGATCTATTTTACCAGTTCTGATGCAAGTACTGCCAGCAAGCGCCTGAATGAAGATTTTTTCTATACAGAAAAATTCAAAGAGCTCTCTGAGAAACATCTTATTTTACTGCGGGTAAATATGCCCCGAAGATCAAATCTAATTTCTGAATTTCAAAAAACGAGCAATCAAGAATTAAGTGTGCAATACGGGCAAAAAGTGATTCCTACGGTTGTCTTATGTGATGCGAACGGTAAGGATCTTGGCATGATCGAAAGTTATAACTACTTGCACGACACCAGCAAACATTATGCGCTCATCAATAAAGCTTTGAAGAAAAACTAAGTATCACTGCCAATACTATTTATTGGATTGAGAGGTCTATTTCGAGATTCGTATCAAAAGTTTAAGCGCAGTCCCAGCTCATAATTTCTTCCTCGAGTAGAAAATCCGGCTATTTCTTGAAAATCTTCATTGAATAGGTTGGTTACAGCTGTAAATAGCGTAAGCCGTTTATCAATGAGTTTATGATTGGCAAAAAGGTCAATGACCCGATATGATGGTAACGTGATTCCTCCAAAGTCGTCGGTAGCATCCACAAATTTTCCATTCAGAGAAACAAAAGTAGCCCTAGAAAATTCGTATCCAATATTCACATTCACTTTGTGTTTTGGTATTTTTAATAACAAGCTCTCGTCACGATTAATATAACCATAGCTAGTAGTGATTTGTAAGTCTTCAGAAGGAGTAAATAAAGCTTCTGCCTCAATACCACGTGCAACAAATGTTCCCAGGTCATTGATAGTTTGAAATGTTGTGAAATCAAAACCGATCTTATTGGTTTCTTCCCGGTAATAATAAACCCCATTTATTGAAAATTTATCAGATACTTTGTAATCAAAACCTCCTTCAACAGTAAAAACTTCTTCTGGGTTCAGCTCCTCTATTGTAGGCAGTTTATTGAAAATTTCTTGTAATGTAGGCGTCACAAAGGCCGTGCTGTAGGATCCAAAGACCTTTAGATTCGAACTTTTGGCGATATCAAAAGTATAGGAAGGGTTGACATTGTATACCAAATGAGTGCCATATTCATCATGAATATTTAGGCGACCACCCGCATTTAAGTTGAATCCCGAACCTCCCGTAAAGTTAATTGATAAGTAGGGATCATAAAAATGCTGTTCGGCACTACCCTCTTCTATACTTGAAAAACTGGTTTTCTGGAACATATCCTGATACTGCATCGCGATTCCAGCCAAGACCGACAGGGTATTCGAGAATTTGTAATTATTATACAGATCGAAGCCATAGGCCTCACCTTCAAAAACATCACTCGAAGGTGCGACAGTTCTATCTATTTCTGTATAAAAAGCATTCAATTTTAATTCACCTTTGGCATAGGTATAACTTGGCGTGAAGCCCACCCTCTTTTGAATGCTTTTGGAAGAATTATCAGCATCTACATACCCATTAGAGACAAAATCAAATTCGTCAAAGTCAGTATCGAATTCATCATAGCTGGTAAATACGCCTAATTTCAAGTTATCATTTATGGCATAACCCAATTTAACCAGAGAATTAACTCTATTAAATGGATCTCCCTGAAACGGACTATTTTCATCAGTGCTTTCAGCTGCAGATAACCCTTTAGATTGTGTTCCATGGAGTCCAATTAAATAATTTACTTTTCCCGTTGTACCGTTTAGCGTAACACTCGTATTCAAACTGTGAAGATTGAGCTCTTGGTTTTCCTGGGAGCTGTTGGTACCAATACTGGTGGAAAAAGACCCTTGAAACGGTATTTTTCCTGCTTTTTTTAAGATTATATTAATGACCCCGGTGGCCGCAGCGGTTCCATACAGGGTACTTGCTGCTCCTTTCAATATTTCGATTTTCTCAACCTGATCGATGGGCACCAGCCGCAGGTCAAAATCACCATTAAAAGAGGAAGGGTCATTTATATTCATTCCATCAATTAAAATGGCCACTTGCCTGTTTCGACCCCCACGTAAATAATAACCTAAATTCTGACCACGTGTACTATAATTACCATTAATTTCAACTCCGGGAGCATCGTTTAAAAGGTCTACCAATGTCTTGCCTTGGTTTTTTCGAATGGTCTCTGGTGTGATCTGATACACTAACTTGCCTAAGTTTTTCTTCTCAATTGGTACTTTCGTTGCTGTAACGATTATTTCTTTAAGTGCCTCAACATCTGTTGAATCCTGTGGCTGTTGAGCGTTTACTAGACTTAATGTCAGTAAAGCCCCTACATAAAATAACCTTTTTTTCATCGTAAATTAGTTTAATGATTTAAAATGGCTATCCGTAAGAAAGTGGGAGCATGATCTAGCATCATAAACCGTTACTTTTCCTCCGAAAGCATAGATTGCTATGAAATTGGCAGGTCTCCTGGCTTGTTTTCAGCTATTTCACCTTCCCATCCTGATATCAAGACAGTGGTTTAGAAGAAAATAACCGCTCAAATAAATGAGATGCCGAAACAAATTCAGCATAAACTTACAGTTGCGGGGACAGCCCAGGTCTTACACCTGGTTCCCTTTTAATCGACACACGCTTATACGGATGTCAAACCAAAATCAAGGCAAATGTAAAGGATTCTATAGTAGTAACCATGTAGTTTTTAAAATTTTGTTGAACCATTTTTTAAATGGTATTGAACAAAAGTGATACTTTTGCCTGAAATGCTGATGCTTATGAAATTTCGAAATCTTCTTTTGCTCTTTCTGCTCTATTCTTTTTTCGTTTTCTCCTGCAAGCAAGAAAAAAAAGAAGTACCCTCCCCACAGTCAACGACCTTCATAAAATATGCAAACGGGTTTGAAATTCAAGAGTTTGGAAATTATAGGAAACTAATTATTAAATCGCCATACCCAAATGCCGCCGAGTTTCAGGAATTCTATCTTGTGGATGAAAATAAGGTTGTGAACGCAAGTTCTAACGATCGTTTACTTTCTGAGGTTCCTGCTAAAGACATTATCAAAAAACCACTAAAAAAAGTCGTGGTTACCTCGACAACCCACATACCTATGCTGGAGTTATTGGGTGAAGAAATCAGCCTGGTTGGTTTTCCAAACCTGAAGTATATCTCTTCGGCTAAAACAAATACGCTTATCAATGAAGGCAAGATAAAGGAACTCGGAAAAGAAGAACAGATCAATACTGAAGTGCTTCTTGAATTACAACCTGAAGCCGTGATTGGATTTTCTTTGGGCAGTAATAATAAACTATTCGAAAACATTGAAAAAGCAGGCATTCCGGTGCTTCTTAATGGCGATTGGCTCGAAGAAACTCCATTAGGCCGAGCCGAATGGATCAAATTCTTTGGCGCCTTATTCAATAAGGAAAAACAAGCCGATAGCATCTTTAACAAGATTGAAAAGGAATACCTGGAAGCTAAGAAGATCGCCCAAAATGCAACAGATAAACCAACCATCATTTCTGGAGTTCAATTCAATGATGTCTGGAACCTCCCTGCAGGTGAGAGCTTCGTAGCACAATTTTTAAAAGACGCCAATACCAATTATTTATGGGCTGATACCAAAGGAAAAGGAAGCCTTTCTCTTAGTTTTGAATCGGTTTTTGAAAGGGCACAAAATGCCGACTTGTGGATTTCTCCAGGGCATTATACCAGTTTTTCACAGCTTCTGGAAGCGAACCAGCATTACGCCCGATTTGATGCTTTTTCAAAGAAGAAGGTCTATTCCTTCTCTTTAAAAACCGGTGAGAACAATGGCGTGATCTACTATGAGCTCGCCCCGGTACAACCTCATCTGGTGTTGAAAGACCTGATTAAAGTGGTACATCCTGAACTTTTACCGGAATACCAACCTAATTTTTTAGAAAAACTTCGTGACTGAGTTGAAGCCTGCCAAATCATACACACTAACCTTTATTACCCTAACTGCATTTTTGCTTGTATGCTGGTTGGTAAATGTTAGCCTGGGCTCGGTTCAAATCCCTCTAAAAGAGATTTTAAGTAGCTTTTTTGGAAGCACTTCCAAAGCGTCTTGGGAGTATATCATAGTGAATTACCGCTTGCCAAAATCATTTACTGCAATTTTAGTAGGTTCTGGCCTATCCATTAGTGGTTTATTAATGCAAACATTGTTCAGAAACCCACTAGCCGGACCTTTTGTTCTGGGCATAAGCTCAGGAGCCAGCCTGGGAGTGGCTATTTTAATTTTAGGTATTTCGCTCATAGGCGGAAGCATGGCCGGACTTGCTTTTTCCAGTTTCGGATTGGCCATAGCAGCCAGTTTAGGGGCATTATTAGTATTATTCGCAGTGATGATCGTTGCCAGAAAACTTAAGAATACTATGGCCATTCTAATTATAGGCCTAATGTTCGGAAGCTTAACGGCAGCCGTAATCAGTGTATTGAGCTATTTTAGCAGCGCGAACCAATTACAGCAATATATCTTTTGGGGTTTTGGTAATTTAGGAAACCTTTCGTGGACAGAATTAGCCTTATTCTTCATCATCTTTTTGATGGCTATTGGTATGGTCATAGGCATTATAAAACCTCTAAACAGTTTGTTGCTCGGTGAAAATTATGCACAAAGCTTGGGTATCAACTTAAAGAGAACACGAAATATCATTCTTATTGCTACAGGCTTGCTGACAGGGGTAATTACCGCATTTTCAGGTCCAATTGCGTTTGTAGGACTGGCTGTTCCACATTTGACCAAATTGGTCTTCAAAACCTCAGATCATAAAATTTTGATTCCCGCCGTAGCTATCATTGGTGCTATTGGCATGCTATTGGCAGATACCATTGCACAAGTGCCTACCAGTGCGTATACATTACCGATTAACGCAATTACCTCTATTTTTGGAGCTCCAATAGTTATTTGGCTCTTGGTTCGAAAACGAAAAATTCACTTTTAATTTGGAAATGCCCGGCAAACATAGCATCCTAACCGCGACCGACCTCACTATAGGCTATGCGTCTAAAAAGAAGCAACAGGTAATTGCTAACGAGATTACTATTGACCTTAAACAAGGGAAATTAGTCGCTTTACTTGGTAAAAACGGTATAGGTAAATCCACATTACTACGAACGCTCTCGAAAGTACAGCCTAAGCTCGCTGGTGAAATCGTGCTAAATGGAATCGCTTTGGAACAACTTTCCGCGAAAGCGCTATCGCAACAAATAAGTGTAGTACTCACAGAGCGCATTCCAGAAAGCAATTTGACCGTCTATGAACTCATAGCTCTAGGCCGCCAGCCATACACAAACTGGATGGGCACATTGACAGAAAAGGATAAAGAGCAAATTGTCATGGCAATCGCAAATACCAATATCAATGACCTGGTGCATCAGAGATGCGATCAATTAAGTGATGGTCAATTGCAAAAAGTGATGATTGCCAGAGCATTAGCCCAGAATACTGAAATTATTATATTAGATGAACCTACCGCTCATTTAGATATACATCATAAAATAGAGGTATTTAATTTATTGAAAAACCTTGTTGAGAAGTTCGGCAAAACTATTATTATTTCAACACATGAAATCCAATTAGCATTACAATTGGCTAATGAGCTTTGGCTGATGAATGATTTGGAATTTGTATCAGGTAGCACCGAGCAATTAATAGCTGCCGATAGACTTTCTTCGTTATTCGATTCTCAATTCGTTAAATTTGACGTAAAATCAAAGCAATTCATTCGTAGAACCTAGTATTTTTATACTTTTGGTCTTTAATAGACTTTCTAGATGAAAAATTTTGTCATTCTTGCATCCGTAGTTATTTTGTCGGCTTACGGCTCCGTAAATGCACAACTAACCACTGCTTCCAACCCAACTGTAAATTCGAATTCATTAGCAATTACAACTGGTAAAGAAGTAAAAGAAACTGCTAAGGTTGACATGGCTCCTATGTATGCGAACACTATAACAGAAAGTGATCTTAAACTACTGGTATATAAATTGTCGTCTGATGAATTTGAAGGACGAAAAACAGGTGAAAAAGGGCAGAAAATAGCAGCTCGTTACTTGGAAGAAGTCTACAAGGGCCTGGGTATTGCCGCGGCAAGAGAAAATGGTGATTATCAGCAGCGAATCCCTATGGAATATTTCCGGGGACGTTCAAAAGATACAGCTTCCAATGTGGTTGCCTACATTAAGGGATCTGAAAAACCTAATGAGTATATTATTTTATCTGCCCACTATGATCATGTGGGTATGCGAGGAAATAACATTTTCAATGGCGCAGATGATGATGCCTCCGGTACTTCAGCAGTACTGGAAATTGCAGAGGCTTTTAAAAAAGCTGCCGATAATGGCAATGCACCAAAGCGATCGGTGGTATTTTTAAATGTTTCGGGTGAAGAAATTGGCCTATTTGGTTCTAAATATTATACGGAACATCCTATTTTTCCGCTAAGGGAAACCGTAGCCAACCTTAATATAGATATGATTGGAAGAGTTGACCAGCGACATAAGGACAACCCGGAATTTGTATATCTAATTGGCGCTGACAAGATCAGTAAAGAATTACACGAACTTTCGGAAGCGGTCAATAAAAAATATGTAAATCTTGAATTAGATTATACCTATAATGATGAAAATGACCCGAACAGGTTCTACTACCGTTCTGATCATTATAACTTTGCAAAAAATGGAATTCCGATCATCTTTTATTTTAATGGGGTTCATGAAGATTACCACAAACCCACTGATACCGCCGATAAAATTCGTTATGACCTCCTTCAGAAACGAACACAACTTATATTCTATACGGCTTGGGAATTGGCAAACCGCGAAAACCGGATCAAGATCGATAAATAGACCTTGTATGCTATACTAGACATAGAGACGACCGGTGGTAAATACAATGAAGAAGGTATTACCGAAATCGCCATCCATAAATTTGATGGCCACCAGGTGGTTGATACATTTATAAGCCTGATCAATCCCGAACGTCGAATTCAGCCTTTCGTCGTCAACCTAACCGGTATTGACAATACGATGCTTCGAAATGCACCAAAATTTTACGAAGTAGCCAAGCGTATCGTAGAAATTACAAATGATTGCATCGTTGTTGCCCACAATGCAAATTTTGATTATCGGATTTTACGCACTGAATTCCGAAGGTTAGGATTTGATTTTGAACGACAAACGTTATGCACGGTGGAATTGAGTAAAAAACTGATTCCAGGCTTGCCGTCCTACAGCCTTGGTAAATTATGTCGATCATTAGGTATACCCGTTTCTGACAGACATCGCGCCAATGGAGATACCATTGCTACCACAAAACTGTTTCAGTTATTGCTGGATAAAGATTTACAGAAAACCATTCTCAAAAAAATGGTACGAGACATCCCAAGAAATCAACTTGATTCCAAACTGCTGCGAATTTTAGAAGAACTACCCTCAATCACAGGTATTTACTACATGCATAAAGCAGACGGCGAAATTATCTATATCGGCAAAAGTAAGAATATAAAAAAACGCATCAACCAGCATTTCACAAGTGCGACCCACAAGTCTAAAAAGATACAGTTGTTAGTTACAGCTGTTACCTATGAAGCGACTGGCAGTGAATTGGTGGCCTTGCTGAAGGAAAGCGAAGAGATCAAAAAAAACAAGCCTATTTTTAACCGGGCACAGCGCCGGACAATTTTTACCCAGGCATTGTACAGTTTTACGGATGTAAATGGATACCTGAACTTGAAGCTTGATAAAGCAGACGGCAGAAACAATGCTATTACAACATTTTCTAATAAGCAAAGTGGTAAGAGCTTTTTATTTCGCGCAATTGAAAATTATGAGCTGTGTCAGAAATTAACCGGACTTTACCCGACACATAACCATTGTTTTAACTATACCATAGACCAATGCAATGGTGCCTGTGTCAATGATGAAACACCTGAATCGTATAATGCCCGGGTTCAAAAATTAATTGACTACAATAGCTTTAAGAATAAAAGTATGGTCATTATTGATAAAGGAAGGTCTTACGACGAACGCTGCGCCATACTCATAGAAAATGGTATTTTTAAAGGAATTGCCTATTTCAACCTGAATTTTCAGATCAATACTTTAGAAATATTGCAATCGCTCATCACACCCATGCAAAATAATCGCGATGTGCAGCACATTATTAAGGCCTATTTACGGAAAAATCGAAAACCTAAAATCATACACTTTTGACCAAATGAAAAAATTGTTTTTTATTTTGGCAATCACTGCCATTACCTCTACCTATGCTCAAAAAAAGAAAAAACCCTATAAGTTTGGTAGCATTAACCAGCAAGAGTTTAATCTGAATAGGTATGATAGGGATACTACTGCGAACGCATTATTTCTATATGAACGCGGTGAAACAACCTTTCATCAAACCAGAAATGACATCGTAATACGAACGCGGTATTATGCGAAGGTAAAAATATTTAATAAAGAGGGTATTGACCATGCTACGATTGCAATTCCTATATACAGGAATAACGAACGTTCAGAAAAAGTTAAGGACATAGCAGGGATTACCCACAACGGTTTTCAAAGGACCAGTCTTGCTAAAAAAAATATTTATGAGCAAGATATTAATGAGCGTTGGTCTGAAGTAAGATTTACCATGCCAAACATTAAAGACAATAGTATTATCGAATATGAGTATACCTTAGAATCACCATTTAAATTTAATTTTAAGGGTTGGGAGTTTCAATCCGACATTCCCAAATTATACAGCGAATTTTATGCGCTGGTACCCGGTAATTACGTATACAACAGAAGACTTTTAGGTTATTATAAGTTGTTTAAAAATGAGTCGGGTATCAAGAAGAATTGCTTCTCAGTCACCGGTATTGACGGAAGTGCCGATTGTGAAGAACTTACCTATGGAATGAAAGATATACCGGCTTTTATTGAAGAAGATTATATGACCACAAAAAATAATTATCTTTCAAAAATCAAGTTTGAATTATCAGAGTTTAAAGGTTTTGAAGGAAGCAGAAAAAGATTCACAAAATCTTGGAAAGATGTAGATAATGAATTTAAGGGTGAAAAAAGCATAGGTCGGCAATTACGCAAAACTGACTACATAAAAAAACAACTTCCTGTTACGCTACTTCATGGTACGAATGATCTTCAGAAAGCAAAGAATATTTATAAACACATCAAGAATCATTTCACGTGGAATGAAGAAAATAGAGTTTTTAGTAAAGTCTTCGTAAAAAAGGCATTTGAAGCTAAAGTAGGCAACTCCACCGAAATCAATATTTCTCTTATAAATGCACTGAAGGCTGCTGGTTTTGATACGGAATTAATGCTCGTTTCGACACGACGACATGGTTTACCTACAAAAATTCATCCCGTAATGACCGATTTTAATTATGTCATTGCGAAATTAAATTTAAACGGTTCAAGTTATCTATTGGATGCAACAGATAAACAAATGCCTTTTGCAATGCTTCCTTATAAAACATTGAATGCATATGGCAGAGTCATGAATTTTAATAAAGGAAGCTATTGGTATGACATTACGCCAACCGATAAAACTATTAGGCGTACATCTTTTAGTCTGAAACTCAATGACGAAGGTGATTTTACTGGAACGTTGAACACTACAAACGATGGCTACAGAGGTTTGGTCAAACGAAAGGAGTATTTGTCCTCTTCAGAAGACGAGTATCTGGAGCAGATAGAAAAAAAGAATCCAGATATATCCATACTGTCTTACAAAAATCATAATCAGTCTGATTTAGAAAAATCTTTTTCTGAAGTATTTGAAGTTGACATTGAAAGTAGTCTTAAGGGAGAAACACTATTTATCAACCCATTTCTTATAGAACGATTAACTGAAAATCCTTTCAAGTTGAATGAACGGAATTATCCTGTAGATTTCGGTTATTCTTATTTAGATACATTCACATTTCAATTAGAGATTCCAAAAAATTACAGTGTAAAAGCGCTCCCCGGAAATGTTGGTTTCAAGCTCCCCAATAACGGTGGCGTGTATCAATTTATGATTTCACAAAAAGGCAATAAAATTTCTCTTCTGTCAAGAACTAAACTTTCAAGAGCTCATTTTACCCCTCAAGAATATCCCTACTTAAAGGAATTCTTCAACCAAATTATCAAAACTCATAAGAGTTTAATAACTTTAGAAAAAATAAATCCATAAAATTGACAACTAAAAAATCTTCTAACTGGCGCTTCAAGCTTCATGAGATCATTTATGAGGCAGACACACCGGCAGGAAAATTCTTCGATATTGTATTGCTCATAGCAATTCTTGCCAGTATCGTGTTTGTTATGCTGGAAACCGTTGAGGAGTTCGACCGAAAATATCATACTTTTTTGAATATTTCGGAGTGGGTAATCACTATATTATTTACTATTGAATACATCGCCCGACTTATAGCTGTCAAGCGACCTGCTAAATATATTTTTAGCTTTTATGGAATCATTGACCTACTGTCGACCATCCCGAAATACCTGTCTTTTTTCTTTGTAGGGTCACAATCTCTGGTAGCATTAAGGGCCTTACGCCTATTACGTGTGTTTAGAATACTGAAATTGGCACGTTATGTTGGTGAGTCAAATCGACTATTGGTAGCCTTGCGCAATAGTCGCGCAAAAATATCTGTATTTTTATTTTTTGTAGTGATACTTTGTGTGATACTCGGCACCATTATGTATTTGATAGAAGGTGGTGAAGCCAGTGGTTTTACAAGTATTCCACGAAGTGTCTATTGGGCCATCGTAACACTTACCACTGTGGGCTATGGTGACATCGCACCCGTAACAGCCCTGGGGCAATTTATAGCCGCTATTATTATGATCATGGGTTATGGTATTATCGCCATACCTACCGGCATAGTTACAGCTGAATATGCTCGTAACCGCGATGTACAAACCAATACACAGTGCTGTCCTAGCTGTGCCGCTACAAGGCACAGAGATAGCGCAGAGTTTTGTTATAAATGCGGCCATATTCTAAATGAAGAATAAGTATCTAATTACCATTGTTGGCTCAACTGCTATAGGCAAAACCAGTCTGAGCATTGCGCTTGCCCAACACTTCAAGACAGAAATTATTTCTTGTGACTCAAGACAGTTCTATAAAGAAATGACCATAGGAACAGCGGTACCAACCAATGAAGAATTGGCCTCTGTACCCCATCATTTTATTCAAGATCGCTCTATTTTCGAAGACTACAGCGTTGGGCAATTTGAAAAAGATGCCGTCCGTAAATTGGATGAACTCTTTCAAAAATATGACCTTTTAGTGATGGTTGGAGGAAGTGGCTTGTATATCGATGCCGTTTTGAAAGGATTGGATGACTTTCCGGATATCAATGAAAACATTCGAAAAGAATTAAAAGATCGCTTGAAAACTAAGGGTATAAGACCGCTACAGGAACAACTCAAAAGACTCGATTATGAGACTTATCAGAAGATCGACCTTGAAAATCATCAACGTGTTATTCGCGCTTTAGAAATCTGTATCGGAACCGGGAGGCCCTACGCATCCTTTTTAACTGACAAACAGTCAAAACGTAATTTCACGCCCATTAAAATAGGATTGACAGCCGACCGTGAAATCATTTATAAACGTATTAACCAGCGAGTGGATATGATGATAGAACAAGGCCTGGTCGATGAAGCAAAAAAACTACACACGAATAAAGATTTAAATGCTTTACAAACCGTTGGTTATAAGGAGTTATTTGCTTATTTTCAAGATAAATGCACTTTAGATTTTGCCATTGCGGAAATCAAAAAAAATACAAGAAGATTTGCCAAACGCCAAGGTACCTGGTTCAGAAAAGACGATCAAATAAAATGGTTTGACTATCAAAGGGATCGAAACGATATAATTAAGTATATTGAACAACAAGTAATAAGTACACCACCATGAAAAATGAATATGTTGATATAACTACGCTGAAGTTTTTATTACATGATGTACATAATATTGAAGAGCTCTTAATCAAAGAGCGCTTT
>JAAUYH010022422.1_pt1 | contig 18584 bp, 8 predicted proteins | sample 7278061 | NCBI WGS metagenome assembly JAAUYH01 (sample SAMN14350203, study PRJNA611818) | marine sediment metagenome | isolation source: surface marine sediment (0.6m) | place: French Polynesia: Moorea | collected 2018-08 | reverse complement strand
GTCTAGGATCAGTTTGGCAAAGCGAGGACTTTCTTTTACTAATTCTTCGTAAGATATAAATTCAGAAGTCTTAATTTGAGTATCGTTAGCTATAGCTTTTGTCACCAAACCTTCAGGATTAAACTCATCTCCATAACGATCAATGTTGGAGTTAACAATAATACGAGCATTGGTATCAACTAAAGTAGCAAATTCAATTTTCCGTTTCCAAGTTTCATTAATCAAAACAGCTTTAGCAGCAGGACTATATTTTCTGGTTTTAGCTGCTTCAATCAAAGTTGCGTTATCTGCTTGTCCTTGAAAACCAAATCCCATTTGGTTGATTTTAAGGTTGTAGTTTATTTGAGCAACTTCTAATTCTAATTTTGCTTGTTGTACTAATTGTTCTCTACCTGTATTAACAATTAGGAAAGCTCCTGCTCCTACAACTCCTAATACAGAAAATAACTGAGTCGCCACAACTGTAGTAAACTGTTTACGGCGAATTGGTAAATCATAGAACAAGCTCAGTATTCCTGACTTATTGTTCCCTTTTGTTCCATGATCTCCAATAATTTGTCCGCGATATTTTTTGATAGTTTTGGTTTGAACAGTATCAGAAGCAGAGGCTAAATTACTTAAATTATTTAAAGCTTGTTGGGCAGTCTTACCATAAATACCCCCTGGATCTAGTTGTACAATTTCTTGATAAAGTGCGATCGCTCCTGAGATTTTCCCTTCTTGTTCTAAACTATTAGCAGCCGGAACTTTACTTACTAAATCACTACTGTTGCTACTATCAATAGGTTGTTTTGGCTCTGGTGAAACAGTATTAGAAGCAGAGGATAAATTACTTAAATTATCTAAAGCTTGTTGGGCAGTATTACCATAAGTACCCCCTGAATCCAGTTGGACAATTTCTTGATAAAGTGCGATCGCATCTGAGATTTTCCCTTGTTGTTCTAAACTATTAGCAGCCAGAACTTTACTTACTAAATCACTACTGTTATCAGCAGCATTATTAGAAGATGGTGATACATTATCAGACATAATATTTAATCCTAAAAATAATTACTCTAAACAGACAATAAAGAATTTTGATAAATTTGCTCAAATAAAATATCGGTATCAAGAAGATAAATTTGTTTATTTTCTTCTTCAGCTACAGTAGGACATATTTTTCCCCCCAAAGAAGAAAGAGCGGAAGTTGCAGACCAAGATTTACACTGTTTTCTATCTATTGTTAAGATTCCTGCTAATTTTTTTACTATCAAAGCCACTTGCTTTTTTTGTCCCTCCTGTATTTGAGGTTTTAATACTAGCAATGTTTGCTTTTTCGGCATTGTTTCTGCCAAAGATGCAACTGTTAAAAACTGACTATCAAGAATCCAAACTAAAGAACCTCGATAATTAAAAACTCCAGCCCAAAAAGATGCAACCCCAGGAATCACACAAATATTATCCGACTCTAAATGAATCAATTTGTCAATAGAATCTAGCGGTAATCCTAAATAAATTGATTCAGACAATCCAACATTAAAATACTCTTGATTCATACCCTAACTAACATTACATGCAGACTTTTAAAACTTTTTATACCAATTCCCAAAATGCTCGACCCTGGAAGGAGTAAGGAAGAAGGTTTTAGAAACTAACGGGACTTTTAAAAAATCGAGCCTCGGATAAAGCCTAAACTCGCTTTATAAGCTATAAATACGTCACGATTATGATTGAGCCATTCTACAATCATCACTTCCAGTCGGGGTACATTGATCTGATTTGCTGACCAGTTAGACTCCGTCAATAAATGATGTAATTTGTGGTAAGTTACCCCTACGCTAGTCACAAGCCATCTGATATAGGTTTTTTCTCTCGCTTTCTCTCAATAATCCTGCCAAATAGTTTCTAAAATCTCTTTTTTGCGCCTTAGTCCTTAAGTTTTCATCGAACTTTTTACACCATCTATCAAAGCAGGTCGCCATGGCTGAAAGACTTGTTTCTTTCATTGGTAGTGATGGCTATATTAAAGACGGAAAGAGTTTTATAGTTGTTTAAGTCCTGCTAAGAACTTATCAGTTAAAAGGTAAAAGTCTGCACTCTGCTCAACTTGTCATTCAAGCTAAAAACTGAAATCAAACAAAACCTCTTACCTATAATAATTGCTAATTTTTTGATAGGTTAGTAATTCCTAATTACCTAATACCTCGTTCCTTACGACTCTAAGAATTGCGATAATTTAATTATCTAATCTGCGTATTTAGTAACAACCTCAATTAACTTCTGGGGTAAGTAAGGTTTAGTTATATATTCTGTACCACCTTGACGCAACGCCCAGAAACGATCAAATTCTTCTGATTTAGAGCTACAAAATAGAATTGGAATATCTTTCCATTCGTCGCGAGAACGAATTTTACGACAAAAGTCTAATCCACTTTCCCCTGGCATAATAATATCTAGTAATATTAAATTAGGTGGATTATTATTATTTAGCCATTCCCAAGCACTTTCAGCACTATCTGTCCCTGCTACCTTAAATCCTGCATGGGTTAACAACGCAGAACTCATCTGTCTTTCTGAGTTAATATCGTCAATAATTAATACAGTTTTCATGATGATTATAAAAAAAACTATTCATCTCTATAGTTCCCGAAATACTATTATAAATAACTATTACCAATCAAATTAAGAAGAAGTTTCTGTATTAACTTCTTCTTTAACCATATCTAATAACCCTTGTGGTTCAAAAGGTTTCGTCAAATACTTATTAGCCCCCACAATTTTAGATCGCATTTTATCTATGATGCCATCTCTTCCCGTCAGCATAATAATGGGTACTTTCTTAAATTTTTGGGAACGCCTCAACATACTACATAAATCATACCCATTGATTTCAGGCATATTAATATCCATTAAAATTAGCTCAGGTTGTTGACGAGATAAAGTCCTTAAAGCCGTAGTAGCATCAGTTATATTGATTACCTCATAACCACTAGCCCGTAAAATCATGGTGACTTGTTTTTGTACAGTTTTACTGTCATCAATGCAAGCAATTATAGGAGACGCTTGTGAGCCATCATTTTTAATTGGTAAAGCAGGTTCTACTGATTCATTATCAGACTTAGCTAGGTTAGTCTTGACAGGACGACTAGTTACTTGCGGTGGACTAGATGAGATTTTTGTTTCATCAAAAGGTAAAACTTCAATCAGATTTTCTTGAATAAAAAATTGGAGATACTTTGCTAAGTCTAAAGCAGATATAGCCAATAAATCAGCCAACTCATATAAACTAACTTTTTTAAATAACGGATTAACCCAATCCGACATTTTTTGGTTACTAATAATCTCAGTAAATTGGGGATTATTCTTAATTAAATCTTTCCAATACTTATAAAAAGTAAAAGCTTTATCTTGCGGTAGATAAAGACTGCTCAATGGGGATTTAAGATAACTCTTAACTTTCTGCCAAGATTCTATCTGTTTTTGATCGATCAGACTTTGCCAAGAAAAAGAAGTTATCACCTTTCCAGGTAATTTACTATCTGATAAACGAATTTGGGTTTTACCAAGACTTAAAACTTGTGTTAAAGCTTCCTGACTAAGTTTCAGTAAAATTTGTTGTGCATCAGCAATAGATATTTTATTGTCCACAAAGCACTGATATATTTGTCTATAGTCAGAAATTTCATTTTCGATGTTTGATAAAGGAAATTTAACAGACAACTGCTGCCATAAATAATTTAATCTCGATCTCTGCTCTACATTGCTAGTAGCATATTGCAATTTTCCTTCGTGTAAATATACTTGCCATCCCGCAGAAATATTTTGTAACTCTAAAATAATACAACAACCAGACCAACTTTCTTGTGATTTAGCCTCTAGCAATTCTTTGGGGCTAGTAATACTATCATTCATCGGATTAAAAATAATAGTTTATAATATGCTTCAGTACTTATAATTCCCAAATAGTGTAATAGATTCAACAACATTCCTAAATTACCTCATCACCTACTAACTAGGCTCTCGGGGGAATCATTATTCCCAGATACCCACTAATACCAATTCTCCATGAATAATTGGTATTAGTTTAACTATTTAAGTGACATTTCATCTAAGTCAGAATTAAGATTGGGAATAATATTGATTAATTTGAGATAGCAGTAGTCAAAAATAGTCTTTTGCTAAATATCTCCCTCTAAAAAAGGCATCTTACATTATTTTCTAGAGCTTTAAACTTGAGTTATTGACCAATTTATTATTATGAATCCTGAATCTAATTTGACCAATCAAGTAGTTATTGAAAGTATTAAAGGTGTTATTACTGATAATAATCATAAATATCCTAACAGCACAGCAATTTTAGCACCAGGAAGACAAATTCTTACTTATAAAAACTTAAGTAAATTTACACAAAAAATTGCTTTTCAATTAAGAAGTTTAGGTATTAACCGTAATGAGCGCGTTGCTGTTGCACTTCCTAATGGTGCAGAGATGGCGGTGAGTTTTTTAGCTATTTCTAGTTGTGCCACTTGTGCGCCGTTGAATCCAAATTATCGTGAGGCGGAATACGATTTTTATTTGACTGATTTAAACGCCAAGGCTTTGATAGTGCAGTCAGGAGTGGCACAAGCAGCAAAAAAAGTAGCCATTAGTAAAAATATTCCCGTAATTGAGCTAAAACCCGATATTTCAGCTTCAGCAGGAATCTTTAGTTTAGGAGATATTGCTACAGATTCGGATCTAGAGATCGATTGGGCGCAAAGTGATGATATTGCCTTGGTTTTACATACTTCTGGTACTACTTCTCGCCCCAAGATTGTACCGTTAACGCAAAAAAATTTATTGACTTCTGCCAATAATATTCGTACTACACTAAACTTACAATATAGCGATCGCTGTTTAAATGTAATGCCATTGTTTCATATTCATGGTTTGATGGGGGTACTTCTCTCTTCTATGACAGCAGGAGCTAGTGTAGTTTGCACGCCAGGATTTTATGCACCGCAGTTTTATAACTGGATTAAGGAATGTCAGCCCACCTGGTATTCCGCTGTACCCACTATGCATCAGGGTATTTTAGCCAGAGCGGAAGCAAATCGCCATATTATTGCTAATAATCCTTTACGTTTGATTCGCTCTTCTTCCGCACCTTTGCCACCCCAAATAATTAAAGAATTAGAAACCACTTTTAATGCACCTGTGATTGAAGCCTATGGGATGACGGAAGCTTCGCACCAAATGGCAAGCAATCCTTTACCACCCCAGACTCGTAAACCAGGTTCAGTAGGAATTGCAGCAGGGTTAGAGTTGGCGATTATGGATGAGGGGGGTAATATTTTGCCGAAGGAAACTGTGGGAGAAGTAGTAATCAAAGGTGCAAATGTCACCCTAGGTTACGAAAATAATCCAGAAGCCAATGCTAAGTCTTTTACTAAGGGTTGGTTTCGCACTGGCGATTTGGGCAGCTTAGACACAGAGGGTTATCTTTATCTCAAGGGTAGGATTAAAGAAATTATCAATCGTGGAGGGGAAAAGATATCTCCGAGAGAAGTCGATGAAGTACTCTTAGATCATCCTGCGGTGGAGCAAGTTGTTACTTTTGCTGCACCTCACACCTTATTAGGAGAAGATGTCGCAGCAGCTATTGTATTAAAAGCCAATCAATCCGCTACAGAATTAGAGCTTAAAGAATTTACAGCTACCAAATTAGCAGATTACAAAGTACCCAGAGTTATTTTATTTTTAGAGGAAATTCCCAAAGGTGCAACAGGCAAAAGACAACGCATTGGTTTAGCCAATAAATTAGGTTTAACCGCCACTAATCCCGATGTAGCTAGAGCAGAATATGTTGCGGGTCGTACTGGTATTGAAGCAGATTTAGCTAGCATTTGGGCAGCAGTTTTAGACATTGAGCGAATTGGAATTCACGATAATTTTTTCCAACTAGGAGGAGATTCGATTTTAGCTGCTCAAATTGTCAACCGCGTTAGAGAAAATATGGGAGTTGAATTATCTTTTTTGATTTTCTTTCAACAACCTACTTTAGCAAGTATGGCAATCAAAATTACTGAAGCGCAAGCGCAAAATTTAGAATCTGATTCTGTTGAAAAAATGTTAGCAGAATTAGAAACTTTAAGTGATGCAGAAGCAGAAATTTTAAGTGAGAAGATTTAAGCTATATTAGCTTTTTTTTAGATAATAGAGCTTAAATATTAATTTTTGCTCAAAGTCTATCAATTTTAGGTAATCAAATAAACAATGAATTTAAAACAGGAATTAGCTAACAGAGAGATTATTCCTTTTATTGGAGTATATGATGTTTTTTTTGCTGCGATCGCAGGTAAATATTACGACGGAATTTTTATTAGTAGTTTTAGCTTTGCTGCTAGTTACTATGGTTTACCCGATATTGGTTTTATTGCTTGGTCTGATATTGTAGCCTTTGTGCAAAGAGTCAAAACTATTCTACCGAATCATTTAATTTTAGTAGATATTGATGATGGCTATAAAGTTTTTAATTGGTAGTACTAATATTTTTCCTCAAGTATTACTTATTTTAAATCTTAAATCCATTACAAAGTTTTCGAGCAGCGATAAATAATCAATAAAATGACAAATATCTACGATAGAATTGCTAAACTACCTCCAGCTAAACGTAAACTTTTAGAACAAAAACTCAAACAAAGAAATATTAGTAATTCTCAGCGCGAGATCATTCCTGACAGAGATAGACAGAGTAAAATCCCCTTATCTTCTGCTCAAATGCGAATGTGGTTATTAGATAAGTTTGATCCAGGAAATCCAGCTTATAATCGTCCGACTAACTTAAGTTTAATCGGCAAGTTAGAGCTTCAAGTCTTACAGCAAAGTATTAATGAAATTATACGTCGTCATGAAATTTTAAGAACCAGTTTTCCTGCTGACAACAATGGTATCCCAAAACAAAAAATACATAATAATCTAACTTTAGACTTACCTGTAATCAATCTTTCCAATTTATCTGATGCAGAACAAGAAAACAAAGTTACAGAATTAGCTATCAAAGCAGCAAAATATACTTTTGATTTAAGCAAATTACCTTTAATTCAAGCTAGTATCTTAAAATTAAAATCAAACGAACATATACTGTTACTTAATTTTCATCATATTATTTTTGATGGTTGGTCAGCAGAAGTATTTTTAACAGAATTAAACTCTTTATACGCTGCTTTTATTCCAGGTAAATTATCGCCTCTACCAGAGTTATCAATTCAATATGCTGACTTTGCTATTTGGCAACAAAAACAATTAAAAGATGGTGTATTTGATTCTCAATTAGCCTATTGGCAACAACAACTACAAGGAGAATTACCCGTCTTAGATTTACCCACAGATCGACCTAGAGGAGGAACACAAACCTTTAATGGCGGTCGAGTTTGTCTTAATTTATCTCCAGAAATAACTAAATCTTTAAAAGCTTTAAGCCTAAGAGACAATACTACTTTATATATGACCTTACTCGCTGCTTTTAAGGTCTTACTATATCGCTATACTAACCAACAAGATATTATCATAGGCTCTCCCATTGCAGGACGCGATCGCGCTAAAACAGAATTTTTAATCGGTATTTTTATTAATACTTTAGCTATTAGAACTAAAATTAATCCCGATCTTACGTTTAAGCAATTTTTAGCACAAATATGTCAGATTACTTTAGATGCACAAAGTAATAAAGATATTCCATTTGATAAATTAATTGAAACTCTTAATATTCAACGTAATATCAATATTAATTCAGTATTTCAGGTATTGTTTCAACTGAGAAATATGCCTAAAGCAGCGTTGAGCATCCCAGATTTAGAAATTAAAAATTTTTACTGTAATTTAGATTCTGTAATGCTAGACTTGGCATTAGAGATTGAAGAAAATAACAATAAATTATTATGTATTATTAAATATAATAGTGATTTGTTTAACTCAATTACTATCGAGCGTATGGCTGGACATTTCCAGACTATATTAGAAGGAATTGTTACTCAGCCAGACAGTAAAATTCAGCATTTACCATTACTGACTCAAGCAGAAAAACAGCAAATACTAATCGATTGGAATAACAGTAAAGCTGATTACCCTCAAGATAAGTGTATCCACCAATTATTTGAAGCACAAGTAGCAAAAACTCCAGATGCTATAGCTGTTGTTTATAAGGATAAAAAATTAACCTACAGAGAGTTAAATAATCGTGCTAATCAATTCGCTCATTACCTACAATCTTTAGGAGTAAAACCAGAAACTTTAGTAGGTATCTGTATCGAACGTTCGTTAGAAATGGTTATTAGTTTATTAGGAATTCTCAAAGCTGGTGGTGCGTATCTCCCTTTAGACCCTAATTATCCCCAAGAACGTTTAGATTATATTTTAAAAGATTCTCAAATAGAAATATTAATTACAAAATTTCATTTACATAACAGTTCATTCCAGTGCCAATCGGTTATTTGTTTAGATACAGATTGGCATCAAATAGCAACTTATAGTCAAGAAAATGTAGTAAGTGAAGTAAAAACCAATAATTTAGTTTATGTAATTTACACTTCTGGTTCGACAGGAAAGCCTAAAGGAGTAGCCATAGAACATCAATCATTAGTTAATTTTGTTCAAGCTGCGATCGCACAATATCAGATTACTCACAGTGATACTATCTTACAATTTGCTTCCATTGGTTTTGATACAGCGATCGAAGAAATTTACACTTGTCTAACTGTTGGTGCTACTTTAGTCTTAAGAACAGAAGAGATGCTAAGTTCTAGTGCTAAGTTTTTAAAACAGTGTCAAACTTGGAATATTACTGTTTTAGATTTACCCACCGCTTATTGGCATCAACTTACCAACGATTTAACTACAAATAAACTATCATTACCTCCATCTCTGCGTTTAGTCATTATTGGGGGAGAAAAAGCCTTAGCTTATAAAGTAGCGTTATGGCAACAATATGTAGGAGACTATCCTGAATTAATTAACACCTATGGTCCCACAGAAAGTACAGTAGTCACAACAGCTTATAAAATTACTACTAATACTGCTACGGATATTGATATTCCAATTGGTAAACCTTTAGCTAATTTAGAGTGTTACATTCTCGATCGCAATTTGCAACTATTACCTATGGGTATTCCTGGGGAACTTTATATTACTGGAAAGGGATTATCTAGAGGTTATCTCAATCCTCCAGAATTAACTAGAGAAAAATTTATCAACAATCCATTTAACACCTCCTCTATATTATATAAAACAGGGGATAAAGCTTTATATTTAGCTGATGGCAATATTCAGTTTTTAGGCAGAGTTGATAATCAAGTAAAAATTAGAGGTTTTAGAGTTGAATTAGGAGAAATTGAAGCAATTTTACTAACTTATTCTCTTATTAAAGAGACAGTTGTTATCAGTACCGAAGTCAACCCAGGTGATTTACGTTTAGTCGCCTATTATGTCCCTAATCAAGCTCATAAAGTAGAAATTGAAGAGATTAGAAATTATTTAAGCTCCAGACTTCCAGAATATGCTATCCCTTCTGTTTTTATTTCTTTAGATACTCTTCCTTTAACTACTAATGGAAAAATAGATCGGCGTAATCTACCTAATCCAGATTTCACAGTAAGACAAACTGATAAAAATTACATTGCTCCTAGTACAGAAATAGAAACTCAGTTAGCTAAAATTTGGACTAATGTTTTAAAGTTAGACAGAATAAGCATAGAAGATAATTTCTTTAATAATCTAGGGGGGCATTCTCTCTTAGCTGTACAATTAGTATCTCGGATTTCTCAAAAGTTAAAAATAGAGCTATCTCTCAACAAGATCTTTGAATTTCCCACAATAAGAGAATTAAGCCAAGAAATAGCCAGATTAGAGAAAACTAATTCTGAAGGGATTATACCCAGAGCTAGAGAAGATAACTTACCTCTTTCTTTTGCCCAAAGTAGGCTCTGGTTTTTAGAACAATTAGAACCAGGTAAGAGTACTTATAATATACCTTTTGCTTTTAGGATCTTAGGTGCTTTAAATATTACTGCTCTAAACGCCAGTCTGAATCAGATTCTACAACGTCATGAAGTATTACGTACCAGTTTAATTGCAGTAGAAGGAGAAACCCAACAGGTAATTACACCTCATATAAAAATAGATATTCCTGTCATTGATTTAAGCAACTATGGAGAAGCCAAGGCGGAAACTCAAGCACAACAAATTGTTCAAGAAGTAGCCAGAGAAACTTTTGATATAACCTTTACACCTTTACTCAAAGTTAAATTAATTCGTCTTAATAAGCATCAGCACTGGTTAGTGATTAATATCCATCATATTGCCTTCGATGGTTGGTCAAAAGATATTTTTTATCGTGAGTTATCTGCACTTTATTCAGCCTATTGTAATTCTGACACTCCACCCCTTAGACCCTTACCCATTCAATACGCAGATTTTGCTTATTGGCAAAGACAATACTTACAACAGGATAATATTAAATATCAATTTACTTATTGGCGCAACAAACTAGCTGGAGATTTACCCCGATTACAACTACCTACAGATTATCCTCGCCCTAAAGTTATTAGTTACAAAGGTGCAAGAGAAATCTTTGAAATAGATGCAGAACTAGCCACACAACTAAAACAACTTAGTCAACAGCAAGAAAGCACTTTATTTATGACGCTGCTGACAGCATTTAAAGTACTATTGCATCGCTATACCAATCAAACAGATATTATAGTTGGCTCACCCATTGCAGGAAGAAATCAACCAGAAATAGCAGATTTAATTGGCTTTTTTGTGAATACTTTAGTTTTACGTAGCCAAGTAAACCCAGAAGAGAATTTTACTACCTTACTCAATCAAGTTAAACAAACTGCTTTACAAGCCTATGAACATCAAGACATACCTTTTGAGAAATTAGTTGAAGAATTAAAACCTCAAAGAGATTCCCGTTATACTCCTCTGTTTCATGTTGCTTTCATGCTGCAAAATGCCTCTGAAACGCTAACACTATCTGACTTAGAAGTTACGCCCTTAAACCTAAAACAAGAAACAGCAAAATTTGATTTAGCTCTATATTTAGAAGAAACTACCATAGGAATCAAAGGACGGATTTCTTACAGTACGGATTTATTTAAAGCTACAACAATTCAACGGATGGTCAGCCATTTCCAGATTTTACTACAAGGAATTGTGACTCAACCAACTCAAGCAATTTATCAGTTACCGCTACTAACTGAAGCAGAACAGCAGCAAATATTAGTAAATTGGAATCAAACTCAGACTAACTATCCTCAAAAGTCTATTAATAAGTTATTTGAGATACAAGTCACTAAAAATCCTGATTCAATTGCTCTAGTTTACAATGAACAGAAACTTACTTACCAACAATTAAACAGTAAAGCAAATCAGTTAGGGAGATACTTGCAAAGCGTTGGCATACAATCAGGGGATACAGTAGGGATTTGTTTAGAACGCTCTTGTGACAGCATAATTAGTTTACTAGCTATTCTCAAAACGGGCGGTGTCTATTTACCTTTAGATACTACTTATCCTCAAGAACGCCTCAATTTTATGCTTTCAGAGCCAGAAGTAAAAGTCTTGTTAACTAATACTTCTTTATCCCACAGATTTGACAATCAATTTCATAATCGAATTTGCATAGATAGAGATTGGGATAAGATTGCTCAACAACCAGATAATAATCTTGATAAAGAGGTAAAACCAGATGATTTAGCTTACATCATGTATACTTCTGGTTCTACAGGAAAGCCTAAAGGAGTATGTATAAAGCATCGAGGCGTAGTCAGGTTAGTGAAAAATACTAACTATGCTCAATTTGATTCTCAACAGGTATTTTTACAGCTAGCACCTATATCTTTTGATGCTGCAACTTTAGAAATTTGGGGCAGTTTACTTAACGGTGCAAAACTTATTTTATATCCAGAGCGCACTCCTACTTTAGAAAAATTAGCTCAAATTATTCAGCAGCATCAAGTTACTTTCTTGTGGTTAACCGCAGCTTTATTTCATTTAGTAGTAGATGAACATATCACCGCTTTACAGCCAATCAAGCAGTTATTAGCAGGAGGAGATGTTTTATCTGTACCTCATGTCCAGAAAGTACTAGAAAACCTCGATAATTGTCAACTAATTAATGGTTATGGTCCTACAGAAAATACTACTTTTACTTGCTGTTATCCCATCCATCAATTAGATGAAAATTGTACTTCAATTCCTATCGGTAAACCGATTGCTAATACTCAAGTTTATATTTTAGATTCCTATTTGCAACCAGTCCCTATTGGTATTCCAGGGGAATTATATATTGCTGGAGATGGATTAGCACAGAGTTATTTTAATCGTCCTCGATTCAATCAAGAACGATTTATTAATAATCCTTATGGTCCAGGAAAATTATATAAAACGGGTGATTTAGTACGCTATCTAGATAATGGCAATCTTGAATTTATAGGCAGAATTGATAATCAAGTTAAAATTCGAGGCTTTCGTCTTGAATTAGGGGAAATAGAAGCAATGTTAGTCAAACATCCCCAAATTAAAGATGCAATTGTTTTAGCCAAAGAAGCTATTTCAGGAGATAAAAAACTGGTTGCTTACCTAATATCTAACGAAAATAATCAACCTAGTAGCAAACAATTACAAGAATTTTTAGCGAACAACTTACCTAGCTATATGATTCCTCGTAATTACTTATTCTTAAAGCAGTTTCCCCTATCTCCAAATGGTAAGGTGCAGCGTCAAGCATTACCAACAGCTAAATTTAATACCACCGAATTAGCTCCTGAAAATATTGCTCCTCGTAACTATTTAGAAGCCAAACTAGCTCAAATTTGGCAACAAATCTTAAATGTTCCTGCCATAAGTGTTAAAGATGATTTCTTTGCCATAGGAGGTAATTCTTTACTCTCTATTCGTTTAGTATCTGCTGTTGAAACAGCCTTTAAACAAAAAATTCCTGTAAGTACTTTTTTCCAATTATCAACTATTGAACAATTAGCAGAAGCCATTGACAAACTTCAACAAAAACCAACAACTAGAGAAAAATCTCTCTCTTCTATTTCTAATTCCTTCTCTTTGTATAAACTTACCGAAAAAGAACAAAATATGCTCTTAGCAAGTACTATCCGCAAAAAAAGAGCATTAGGGGATAAATCACTAGTAATGTTAGAAAAATCAGGAAATCCCAACCAAAGAAAACCTTTATTTTTCGTCTATCTTTTAGGAGACTTAGCTAAACATTTACCCACAGATTTGCCTGTATATAATCTTACTGTCTGGACAAAAGTAGAAAGACCAGAGACTTTTGTGAAAGCTTTAGCTGCTCATTATGTCCAAGAAATTAGAAAAATTCAACCAGAAGGAGAATATTATATTGGTGGTTATTGTGTAGGTGGCTATGTCGCTTTAGAAATTGCTCGACAACTACAAGCTCAAGGACAAAAAGTAGCGAATTTAACTTTAATTCAAACCAAAGCTTTTGACCCTGTTTATCAGCATTATCAAGCTATCTTGCTCAAATTTGGCTATAAATATTGGCTCAAAGCTTTGAATTACGCCAATAGATTCAAGAAGTACAATTCTCAGGAAAAAATTACATCTATCCAAAATATCTTAACTAAAGTTGTTGCTAAAATCAGTTCCAAATTTGCTGCGAAACCTACAACGCAAACCCCAAGTAAATCCAATTTACAGCAAGCTAATGAGCATTATGAAGCAGAAATTCTCAATTCTTTAAAATCAGCAATGGCTTACTATCGCCCAGAATCTTACTCTGGTAAAGTAACTCTTTTTCTTGCTAGGCAAGGAACATTATATTCTCCCTTATTTCTTCAAGGTGGTTGGAATAATTTTTTTCAGGGAGAATTAAATACTTATATCATTCCTGGTAATCATACTGGAATCAATAAAGAACCCAATGTTATCTCATTAGTGCAAAAATTAAATCAACATTTAACTCACTAATAATTCTTTTCTCATAGCGATCGCTTTACTCGTCAACCAGTAAAGCATTTATACAAGCTCTCTATTGGTAGAAGTTACCGCTAACCACCAACCAAGATGAAAAATGGGTTTAATTATTGCAGGAGAACGCTCGGGAGTAGGTAAAACAACTCTCACTTTGGCATTACTGGCGTTTCTTTCCGCTCAAGGTTACAGAGTTCAAGCTTTTAAAGTGGGTCCTGATTACATCGATCCGATGTTTCATACTGCTATAACAGGGATTCCGTCTCGCAATCTCGATCCAATTCTAACTTCTCCTAATTATGTGCAATCTTGCTTTACTCGCCACTCTCAAGGAGCAGATTATGTGGTGATAGAAGGGGTGATGGGATTATTTGATGGGGTAAAATTTCAGTCTTCAATGGAAGATTATGCTAGTACCGCCCATGTTGCCAGAATTCTCAAGCTTCCTGTCGCTATAGTTATTGACTGTTCTCGTTTATCTGGCTCGGTAGCTGCGATCGCTTACGGCTATTCTCGTCTCGATCCTCAAGTTCAAGTTGCTGGAGTAATTTTAAACAAAGTAGCAAGCGATCGCCATTTAAGATTACTGAAATCTGCTTTAGCAAGAATTAAAATGCCAATTTTAGGGGTACTATTCCGCAATCAAGATATTTCTATCCCTGACCGCCATTTAGGGCTTGTACCGACAGCAGAACTACCACAAATGACATCTATCGCGGAAAAACTGGCAACACTGGCAAAAACTTGCTTTAACTGGGATTTACTATTACCTCTACTCAAAAGTGATAACCAAACTTCTATTACCCCGTCAGCATTCTGTGACAAATTTGAATCAAAAATTAAAATTGCCGTAGCACGCGATCGCGCTTTTAACTTCTACTACCAAGATAATCTAGACATTCTCGAAGAATTGGGAGCAGAATTAATCTTTTGGAGTCCCCTAGAAGACCAAAAATTGCCCCCAGATATTGCAGGAATGTATTTTGGTGGGGGATTTCCTGAAGTTTTTGCCGAAGAACTTAGTGCTAATTATGCTGTACGCCAACAAGTCTATCAAGCCGTGGTTTCAGCAATGCCGATCTATAGCGAATGTGGTGGATTAATGTATTTATGCGATCGCCTAGTTGATTTTCAAGGCAAAGATTGGGAAATGGTAGGCGCAATTCCCACCACAGCTAGAATGAGTCAGCGTTTAACTCTCGGTTATCGTCAAGCCAGCCCCCTAAAAGAAAGTTGTTTAGTTGCTCCATCCTCTTGTTCTAGCCTTTGGGGACATGAATTCCATCGTTCTCAATTAGATATTTTGCCTCAATATCCCTTATGGCAAACTCAAGGCATCAGTAGCCAGACTCAGATATCCTATGAAGGTTGGCAAATCAAACAAATTCATGCTTCTTATATTCATCTTCATTTTGGTGAGTCTAAATTTTTACCCCAAAGATGGCTCAAATCTTGCCTAAATTATAGAAATCAGTTATGATGTCTATCAGTGACAAACAAAACCGTTTAGGGATATAGGAGGTGATGCCCATGATAGAAAGTAGTAAAAGCATGGGTCTCCTAGTTGATGGTAGTCGGCTGTGCGCCGAGGCTGTTCTCTAGCAACCGCCCAATAACTTCTTCGGAAGTTAAATAAGTGTCTGCTTGAGTTCCACTCGGCAGTCAGGCTTCAACTAGAAGACCCCACTAGACCGCCCCCACAAACTAATGATTTTTTTGGCTATTATTATTAGACCAAAGCGATCGTTACCTGTGGGGGCGGATAGTTTTATGTGTAAGTAACAACTTTACGGGTGCAAACCGTTCGCCCTCACTCACCACTAACCAGTAACCACTAACCACAACAATATGACAATTGGTAAAGTGTCACTAAATAATCCCAGACTTTCTAGTAAGCTCCCTATACTATTAATTGTGTGAGGAGTAAGTGTAAAAGAGAAAGGCTTTGGGGTCGAAACACGGAAAGACTCCCAAGGTCTTTTTCTTCTTTTTCAAGTATTTAATACAAAGGGGTTTGGCATCGCCAAACCCCTTATTGATTAATAGCCAAAAGCTAATAACTAACATCTGTCTTAATCAAAAACTAAGGACTTAGACAGAGGACTCTTGTTGCTGATAGAGATAGTAGTAACGACCTCTCAAAGCCATTAACTCTTCGTGAGTACCTTGCTCTACCACTGAACCTGCGTCCATCATCACGATAACATCTGCATTTTTGATTGTTCCCAGACGGTGGGTGATAAAAAATACAGTGCGACCTTTAAGAGCTTCCTTAAGATTGCGGGATACTTGTTGTTCTGTATTGTAGTCTAAGGCACTAGTCGCCTCATCCATGACTAACATAGCAGGTTGTTGTAGGATAGTACGAGCGATCGCAATCCTTTGTCGTTGTCCTCCAGATAAAGCGGAACCCCGTTCCCCTACCCTGGTGTTGTAACCATTAGGTAAGCCCATGATAAATTCGTGAGCAGCAGCAATTTGAGCAGCAGCAATAATCTCTTCTGTTGTTGCATCAGGGTTAGTTAGAGAAATATTCTCCATGATTGATCCTTCAAACAAGAGCGTTTCTTGAGGTACTACTCCAATTTGACGACGTAGAGAATACAGTTCCACACGGTTGATATCATAGCCATCAATGAGAATTCTCCCTGATTCTGGCTCATACAAGCGAGAAATTAACTTAGTGAGGGTACTCTTACCAGCACCACTTTGTCCTACAATCGCAGTAAAAGTTCCAGGGGGAATATCCAGATTTACATTATTAAGTTGCAAAGGGCCCGTGTTTTTGAATCTAAATGAGAGATTTTCGTATTTAACTGCGCCCTTAATAGCTGGCATGGGAATATTGTTGCGGTCTTCTTCTCCTTCTTCTGGATGATCTACAATATCCGCCAAACGTTCCAAAGATAAAGCTGTTTCTTGGAAATTTTGCCACAACTGAGCCAAACGCATAATGGGAGAAGTTACATAACCAGAAATAATCCTAAAAGCAATTAACTGACCCAAAGTTAGTTTGCCATCTAGCACTAGAAACGCCCCCATCCCAATAAGTAATACGCGAGAGAGTTTATTTAGAAAACCACTAGCAGAACTAGCCAAAGTAGAAGTAATTACGGTTTTGAACCCAGTAGAGATATAACGACTATAGCGTTCTTGCCATTGCCAACGAGAACGTAACTCAATGTTTTGGGCTTTAACAGTTTGAATTCCTGTGAGTAACTCCACGAGATAGGATTGAGTTTCAGCATTTCGTTCTGCTTTAACTCGTAATTGTCTTCTAATAGTGGGAGAGAAGATTAAAGTTAGTCCAATAAAAACAGGAATAATTGCTAAAGAAACCGCCGTCAGTAAAGGACTGTATAACACCATCACGAAGATATAAACCACAGAAAATATTGAATCCAATACCACTGTAAGGGCTGTGTTTGTCAAAAATTGACGAATTTTCTCTAATTCATTAACACGGGTGGAAATTTCTCCTACTGGTCGCCGTTCAAAATAGCGTAATGGCAGACGCAGCAGATGATCGATAACTTCTGAACCTAAAGTGAGGTCAATTCGATTGGTGGTGTCCACGAAGAGATAGGTTCTCAGAGTTGTGAGTAAGGCTTCAAAGATATTGAGAACAATTAGGAAGAAAACCAGATAACCCAGAGTATCAACACTATTTTGGCTAATTACCTTGTCAATGATCACCTGAATCATCAACGGGTTCGCCAAGGCAAATAGCTGAACGAAGAAGGAAGCTACAAATACTTCAATCAAAATTCGTTTGTATTTCTTTAAAGCTGGTAAAAACCAACTCAAGCCAAAACGTTCTTGAGGAGTTTCTTTGGTTTTGTGTAGTAAGAGTACTTCTCCGCTTTCACCCCAGGTGGAAAGAAAATCCTCTGGTTTATAGCGACGTAATCCTAATTCGGGTACAGCAATTACTAACTCCCGTTCACTCATAGCATAAACTAGAGCCAAGCTGTCTTGCCAACGGACAAAACAAGGCCCTTCTAGACGGGTGAAAGCTTTTGCCGGGATATTAATTAGCTGGGGATTTAAACCCATTAACTCGGATACAGCACCGCACAAAGGTAAAGATAAAGTACCTGTTCTTTGGAGTTGTTCGGAAAGAACGCGATTGATGACTTCTTTGCGGAAGGGCATATTAAAGTACTTGCTCAACATTTGAAAGCAAGCAACACCTACCTCTAGGGTAGTTTTCCCTCCATAGAAAGGATAATCTTGTTTGCTAGTAGTCTGTTCTTCTGATTCTGATTCTACAGTGGCAACGACCGGTAATGGTTCTTCTGCCTGTACAATATCTTCTCCCCATTGAATAGGAGGAGTCATCTTGGTGGAAGTAGATGGTGAGGATAAAGGAACTAAAGCTTCTTGTTCTGCCTCGTTAACATCGCTATTAAACCATTTACTGCGAGGAATAGATAATAAACGAGCAGGCTTATCTCCTGTAACAATAATAGAACGACGATCCTTCGTAAATGCTAAGCGACTTCCTACAGGAAACTCCTCAATCTTACCGCCACCACTGACTAACCAAATTCGATTATTGTCAGATAAGGGTTTAGTCAATTCGGAGCCTAATTCATGCTATCATGGAGGTAAGT
>JAAUYH010027701.1_pt1 | contig 18586 bp, 21 predicted proteins | sample 7278061 | NCBI WGS metagenome assembly JAAUYH01 (sample SAMN14350203, study PRJNA611818) | marine sediment metagenome | isolation source: surface marine sediment (0.6m) | place: French Polynesia: Moorea | collected 2018-08 | reverse complement strand
TATAGCGGTTCTCAAATCGATGAGGTACAAAGTTGTTCGTTTGGAGGCAGGAGGCAGAAGGCAGAGGGCAGAAGTAAGATGTATCTCAGTCAACTGAGAAACGCTATATATTAATGAAATATTGTTATCATCATCTTTCCTCCCCTGCTCCCTCTGCTTCCCCTGCTCCCCTTGCTTTCCAAAAGTACACAATTAATTTTGCCCAGGTACTTAGTGGTTAAGCGCAACTAAAAATCTAGGCAAAGTTGGGTAAGGCTGATGCTAGTTTTTCTCGAATACTAGGAGGGCGAAAACCAAATACAATATCTTTAGCATCTATTGTAATTATAATCCGTAAGCTTGTTCTAGCCAGACACAGAATCTGAACAAATAAAGCAATCCAAACATTTACAAATATAAACAACTTCGCTATACTCACAAGTTTTTCAACTTATTTCTTCAATATTAAAGATATACACAGTAACTATTATGAGTATTGAAGATATGAATCCAAACAGTCTCAAAGCTTATCTAGACTTAATCCAAGGATTATTAAGTTGTCCCAGAGGGGAAGAATGGATACTACTCCGACAAAATGGGGAATTGGTTAATGAAAAATTAGTAGACATAATGGAACAAGTTGCCAATCATTTCGCTACAGAAGGAAACATCAAAGCAGCTAAGTATCTGCACAACTGGGCTAGTAAATTGCACCATATTTTGACAGATAATGTTCCTGTTCCTGAAAATAGTAAGGATAAAACTCAAGCCTATATAGAACTGATCCAAGCCTTACTGGATTGTCCTGAAGGTGAGGAAAAATCAATATTAGAAGCAAATCAAGATTTAATCAACCCCGAATTAGTCAAAATAATGAAAGAAGTTGCTCGTCAGATAGCAGCAGAAGGTAATGAATCAACAGCTAGTTTTTTATCTAATTTGGCAACAGATTTAAACCGTAGTTGGCTTCAAAAACACCAATTTAAACCAACTTTTAAAAAAGAAATTGCTCCCGATCCTTGGTTTGATGAAGAGACTCCCGCACTAGATCGATCTGTCACAGAAACTCAACCAACTGATTCAGAACCAGAAAAATTTGTTACAGATTCCCCATCAGCTAAGGTAGAAACACAGCCAGTTGAAGTTCTTGAAGAAACGGAAAAATCTCTAATCTCTGCTCCTCAGACTGAGATAGAAAACGAACCACAACTAACACAACAGCTAAAAGCGATCGCTGATTCTTTGATACGGCTAGAACAAACTTTAACCTCTAGACTGCAACCATCAAATCCCCTCTGGTATATGGATGTTCTCGAAAAAGCAGCAATTGCTAGCTGGATATTGACTACCGAAGAAGTGGAACATTTAATTGGGATTAAACCCCATTGCAATCATGATGAGACTATTTATTACAGAGGTAATTGGGCATTTGTGAAAACAGGTAAAATTGGCGCGCAAACAGGTTGGAGAGTAAAAAAACATATTGATTCTGCTAGTGAATTTAACCAAAATTAAAACTCATATTGCTTCTCACAACTTCTTCAAGTTTTTGAACCAAAATAAAAATTGAAGATAGAGGCAATAGGTTAAACACAATGACGACTTATGTTGTACAAAATCAAAGCTTTAGTCTCAATAAACCTAGAGAGCCACAAATTTTACTTAATGAATTACAAAGAATTCGACAAATTGTAATTTACGAAGGAGAGAAGATTTTTCGTCAATGGCAACCGTCGATCGCCCGTCCATCATTTGCTGAAAGTGCCGTGAATCTGGCTTATTATTTAGCTTTAAGACATGAAGATTTACGCCAATTACAGCTAGATCTAATGCCTTGGGGTTTATCTTCTCTCGGACGCATTGAAGCAAGAGTCTTGCCCAATCTAGATGCTGCGATCGCTACTTTGGGTGCAGTATGTCACCAAGATCCTTCTCTTTTACCTCAACGTCCACCTTTAGAAGCTTTTTTTTCTGGCGATCGTCTTTTGAAGCAACATACAGAAGAAGTTTTTGGTAAGTCTTTAAATCTCCGTCAAGTAAGGATTATGGTTACTTTACCAACAGAAGCTGCTGACAATTACAAGTTGGTAAAAGAACTAATACAACGAGGAACGGACTGCCTTCGCATTAATTGCGCCCATGACACTACAGAACATTGGTTAGCAATGATTAATCATCTCCGTAAGGCAGAAGTAGAAACAGGACGTGCTTGTAAAGTGTTTATGGATATTGGAGGACCCAAACCCCGCCTAGGAACTGTATTATTAGCTAAAAACAAACAACGTTTGCATCAAGGAGACAAGTTGTTATTGTCTCAAGAAGTGCCACTTGCTAAAAACAAAAACATTGTTCAAGCTAGCTGTACTATTCCCGAAATTTTGTTACAATTAGGAGTCGATGATCGAGTATGGATCGATGATGGAAAAATCGGTGCGAAAGTAAAATCTTTATTGCCTGAAGGAGTTCTTTTAGAAATTACTCACGCTCGCAACAAAGGCGAAAAGCTGCGTCCTGATAAGGGAATTAATTTCCCCGATACTACACTTAATCTTAATCCTTTAACTAGCAAAGACCAACAGGATTTAGATTTTATTGCTGCCCATGCAGATATCATTGGTTACTCTTTTGTCCAACAAGCTACTGATATTGAATTACTCCAGCTAGAATTACAAACACGGTTGGGTGCTAATTGGCGCAAACCAGCTATTGTGGCAAAAATTGAAACTCCTGAAGCAATTAAAAATCTCCCTGAATTGATTGTACGTGCTGCGGGTAAGCAGCCTTTTGGTGTGATGATTGCCAGGGGGGATCTGGCAGTAGAAATTGGTTATCAACGTCTAGCAGAAATGCAGGAAGAAATTCTCTGGCTTTGTCAAGCTGCTCACGTTCCCGTAATTTGGGCAACTCAGGTACTAGAAAATTTAGTTAAAAAAGGAATTCCCTCACGAGCAGAAATTACCGACGCAGCAATGGCAGAAAGAGCGGAATGTGTGATGCTCAATAAAGGGTATTATATTGCTGAGGCTGTGACTATTCTCGATGATGTTTTAACCCGTATGGAAGCACATCAGTCAAAGAAAACACCCCAGTTAAGAGCTTTGCATTCTTGGTAATAGAGAAGCTAGTGGTTAGTAGGAGCAAGGCAGTGCCTTTCCCGTACAGTAGTTAGCAGAGGACACACAAATGACAGAAGAATTCAGTAACATCGAAGAACAATTTTTATATCCCATTGGTAACTATTACGGTGAGTTTACTCCTCAAAATTTGGTTTTCAATGCCAACTTGCAACAGTTTGCCCAACAAGTTTCTTATCTGTGCAGTCTAGAGGCAAATGGCAAAATTAGTCCTGAAGATACTTATGAAGAGATTAAAAAGTTTTGGAAACAGCTTAAGCATTCTAAGAAAGAATTGTTAGATAATACAAATTACACCCCAGAGGAGTAAGCGGATAGCGAAGATGAGCCAGAAAGATAATGCTGTGACATTGGGAGAATGGGCAAGTATTGCGATCGCCAAACATACTCGCAAGATGCTCAAGTATGAAGCTAGAGTAATCCAAGATAAAGATCCAGAAGATTTACATCAAATGCGGGTGGGAATGCGACGTTTACGAAGTGCGATCGCTGGTTTTGCCATCGCTTTAGACTTACCAAAAACAGTCAATGAGAAAAATATCGCTAAAATTGGGCGTTCTCTAGGAAAACTGCGAGATTTAGATGTTTTACTAGCTACCTTAGCTAATTATTATCGATCGCAATTACCAAAGGGAGAACAAAAGAGCTTAGATAAAGTTATCAAATCCCTGAATAAGCAACGCAAAAAAGAATTAAAACAGGTTCGGGAAACTCTCAACAGCAAGCTTTATCTCAATCTCCAGCAAGGACTACAAGATTGGTTAGAAAAGCCAAAATGTCAAGCAATAGGTAACTGTTCTATTTATCCTGTTTTGCCAGATTTACTTTTACCTCAAATTAGTCAACTGTTACTTCATCCTGGTTGGTTAGTAGGAGTCGAACTAAAAGAGGACAAAATCCAAATTCCTGAAATGTTGAAGGAAGAAGAGATAGAGCAACTCTTAGAACAGGAAGAATCCCTTCTCCACGATCTGCGTAAGCAAGCCAAAAAGACTCGTTACAATCTAGAGCTATTTTCTCGATTCTACGATGATACTTACCACTACTACGTCAAGCAAATAGAACAAATTCAAGAAGTTCTAGGTCAAATCCAAGATTGTTACGTCTTAAGAGAGGTGTTAGAAAAAGTCTTGAATTCAGCTATCGCCGAGAAAATGCCTGAATTAGCAACTTTACTAACCAAAACCCGCTATCAAAAATGGCAAGAATGGTCAATTTTACAAGAAGAGTTTCTTGATGATAAAACCCGCCAAGAATTAAGACAAACCATACAACAACCTTTAACAAGTCAGGAGTCAGAAGTCAACTAACCACTAACCACTAACACAATTAACCATGTCCTCTAAACGAGTCGTCACTATTAATAATCTCAACCATGCTTTTGGTAAAGGTGAATTACGCAAACCTGTACTATTCGATGTAGACTTGGATATCTTGGCGGGCGAAATCGTGATTATGACTGGACCTTCAGGTAGTGGAAAAACTACTCTCTTGACCCTCATTGGCGGTTTGCGTTCTATACAATCAGGTAGTGTTAAAATCTTAGGACAAGAACTGTATGGTGCAAGTAAAAACGAATTAGTTAAGGTTCGCAATCAGATCGGTTTTATTTTTCAATCCCATAACTTACTCTCTTGTCTGACTGCAGAACAAAATGTACGCATGTCTCTAAGACTGCATCAAGATATCCCCTTTGAACAACGCAGTGCCATGACAACGCATATTCTAGAGGCAGTAGGACTAGAAGATAGATTGAATTTTTATCCTGATAACCTTTCTGGAGGACAACAACAACGAGTAGCGATCGCCCGGGCTTTAGTTAGTCAACCTCAGCTAGTCTTAGCCGATGAACCAACGGCTGCCCTAGACAGTAAATCTGGTCGTAACATTGTGGAAATTATGCAGCAGTTAGCCAAAGAACAAGGTTGCACAATTCTGTTAGTAACTCACGATAATCGTATTTTGGATATAGCCGATCGCATTGTGGATATGGAAGATGGTCGATTGGCAAGAGATACGGCTTTGGTTAGTGGTTAGTGTTATAAAAATTTTATTGATTACAATTGCCAGAGCGATCGCTATTTTATAGCAATAGGCAAATCCATTTTGGACTTTGGATAAACAGGAGACAGTTTACTTTTTGCGATAGTCTTTAGGAGTCATACCTGTAACTTTACGAAAATATTTTCCTAAATGGCTCTGACTATTGAAACCAGAGTCTAAAGCTACATCCGCGATCGACATATCTGCTTTTTTAAGTAAACGTTTGGCTAGTTCAATTCTTTGCTGCATGACATACTGATGGGGAGATATTCCTGTGGATTGTTTAAACAGTCTACTGAAATGAAATTGACTGATTCCGAGATAGGTTGCTAAATCTTGTAGTTTAATTGATTGAGTGAGATGGTCATTAATATAATCTGTTACTTGAAGTAAGGCGCGGTCTCTCAATCCTCCCTCATAAGTTGCTATTTGAGGTTTCGTTATAGAGTAGTCTCGTAGTAGGTTGATTGTTAAAGCATTGGTTAAAGATTCAACATAAAGCTTTCCTCCCCCATTACTACCTTGATAGAGTTCAGAGCGTAACATCATTGCCAGCTGTTCAATTTGAGGATTGCGGGTACGAAACTCTGTAGTCAATTCTAAGCGATCGGGATCGGCATTAATTGTTTCTCTGGCAATTTGTTTGAGAAACTGGGGAGGAATCGTAATCTCTAAATAGTGGTCATCACCATAAGCTCGATACGAACTATGAACTTCGGCTGGCGTAATTGAAAAATCGCCTTTAGCATATACTCCCACAAAAGAGCGATCGCCGATAGCTTGCCAAATGCGATGAGGTTTATTTGCTAAACACAAAGTAATTATATGTTTTTGACAAGAGTTCAAGTCACAACCTCCTGGCGGTAGCTTGAATTCCTCGATCAAAATAGATTCCCAACCTAAATTTTCACTGGAAACAATTGGGGATGGGATTTTAGTTTGTGGTTTCTGTGACGAGCTTGCCATAAACGTTTTACCTTTTGTTCTCAACTCGCAGCAAGATTTTGATAATCACGCAAGATTTAAATAGCTCTAAATTGTTGAGTTACTTATTCTGTAATTGTAACGATTAAACAAACAAAACTTAATAAGTATAGAGCTTTCCTAAAATATGATTAACTTACTACATATTGATGCTAGTCCGAGGGGCGATCGCTCTCACTCTCGTAAAATGACCAGAGAATTTGTGGAAACTTGGCAACAATTTCACCCTCAAGATCGAGTTATCTATCGCGACATTGGACGTAATCCTATCCCTCATGTAACCGAAGCTTGGATTGCTGCTGCTTTTACTCCACCAGAAGAGCGATCGCCCAAAATGCAAGAAGCTCTCCGCATTAGTGATGAATTAGTAGATGAATTGTTAGCAACAGATATATATGTAATGAGCGTACCGATGTACAACTGGAGTGTGACTAGTGGCTTCAAGGCATATATTGATAATATTGTCAGAATCGATCGTACTTGGGCTTATATTCCCGATGAAAACCCCGAATTTCCTTATAAACCTTTAGTTCAGGGTAAAAAAATGTTCGTTATTGCTTCTCGTGGCGATGGTGGTTTTGCCCCAGGAGAACGCAATCATCAAAGGGATTTACAAATACCACTAATTAAAGAAGTATTTGGGATGCTAGGTATTACGGATATTACTTTTATTACAGTGGAAAATGATGAGTACGGCGGACAAAAACTTACTGATTCTCTAGCTGCTGCTCGTTCCAGAATTTCCGAGTTAGTTGCTGCTTAAAACTATTCAGTCGATACGGTACGCTCACCAAGAAACTGACTAAAGCGCAGAAGATAGCCATCTGGGTCTTGTACCAAGAACTCTCGTTGACCTAAAAGTACCTTACCTGTGTTGTACCAATTATCCTTTATTTCTTTGAACAATCTAACTCGATCAGCTTCGCTGTCTCGCTTCGCGAGATCGCGGGTAAGTCTGTTGTAAACAGGTTGAATGTCATCTAACTCAATTTGAAAGTTAATGCCTCTGCCGTAAGGCTTCTCAAGCACGCCCACATTCCAACCATCCTCTCTGAACTCTTCGAGCATGAATTGTACGCTCTCAAGTTCCAGATAGACAAACTGAGGATTTTCTCTGGCAAACAAAACTTTAAAGCCCAAAAGCTTGGTATAAAACTCAAGACTTAGAGCAAAGTCAGAAACAGTAAGTTCTGGTACTAACTTATTCCAGTTCATATATTAAAAGATTTGCGACTAAGACAATAATTTATTTAAATTTTAGGAGTAAAAATGTTACCAGAAAAGAAGCATATCACTAATAAAACTCACCAGCAAAAAAGCAAATTTGTTACGGTCATTCATCCAGAAATAACTGCTATCACAACTATAGAAGAAAATAGCGATCGCGCTAAAAGCGAGGCACTAAGAGATCGCGAATTCCTAATTAGTTGGTTATTTCTGATTGGCTCATTAATATTTTTCTTCGATGGATTAATCGAACTTACTGAAGGCATTTCAATTCACGTCTTTCTTCACCTTCCTGCTAGTGTTATGTTTGTTGTTGGTTCAGTCCTTTTTATGCCAACAGATAAAAACAATTAATTTTGTTTTGGATTACTTGCAGAATGCTATTCTAGGACGGCTGTTGCCTCAATCTCTATCAAGAAATCCTTAACAGCAAGTGAGGAAATACCAATCCAGGTTGTTGCAGGTGGGCGATCGCCAGGAAAAAACTCCTTAAGTACTTCTGCGATGACATCACCTTCTTTATCAGCATCATAGTTCACCATATAAATTCGTAGCGATACGACATCTTTGAGTGAACCACCAACTTCTTCTAAGGCTGTTTTCACATTTTTTAAGCACTGTTGCATTTGTTCTCTGCGGTTAGTACCTACTACTTTTTCTTCAGCATTAAACGGTACTTGACCTGATAAGTATACTGTTCGACCACCCTGAGTAGTAACTATTTGAGAGAAACCAAATTTTAAACTTGGAAACAACGAACTTGGATTGATATGTTCTTTAGGCATCCTTGCACTTGACCCAACTTTCATTGATTGAAGAACTTACACTCAGAGTATATCAAGGCACTCTAACTTTGAACTTTGATAAACAATCTCTAAACTGAAGTTCCCTTTTGAAAAATTGATTTAACTATCTGGAAATTTATTATCCATGCTTGATTTGTAGACAACATTTAGCCAATTGGTATTAATCGCTAAATAATTTTAAAGTAGAAATGGAGAGTTAGAGATGAAAGTCTTTCTCACAGGAGCAACAGGTTACATTGGCACAGTTATTGCTGAAAAATTACAAGATGCAGGGCATAGTGTAGTTGGTTTAGCCAGAAATGAAGTGTCAGCTAACAAATTAGCCAAACAAAATATCGAACCATTTTTAGGAGATTTAAAACATCCTGAGCGATTAGCTCATGCAGTAAGGCAAGTAGATGGAGTAATTCACACTGCATTTATCCATGACTTTGATCATTGGGCAGATGCAGTAGAAACTGATTGTCAGGTTATTGAAGCTTTTACTGGTGCCTTAGCTGGTTCAGGCAAGCCTTTAATCACTACCTCAGATACTAGTGTCCTTGGAGACACAGAAACTGAAATTGTCGATGAAGACTACCCAATTGCCACAGACTTTTTTCTAGCTGAACGTGCCAAAGCTGAATCTGCTGTTATTCGCGCTAGCAAAAAAAATATTCGCAGTGTGGTTTTGCGTCTGCCACTCTATATTTACGGGCATGGAAGTGATAATACTTTCGTTTCGATGCGGATTCAAGAGGCTCAAAAAATTGGTGTTGTCCCTTATGTCGCTCCTGGAGAACATCAAGTATCTGCTGTCGATGTTGATGACGTGGCACAACTTTATTTATTAGCTTTGGATAAAGCCCCTGCTGGTTCAATTTTTCATGCTGAAACTGAATCGGGTATTTCCGATAAGGCGATCGCCGAAGCTATTAGTCGTATAGTAGGTTGTAAAATCAAAGGCATTTCCTCTGATGAAGCTATCTCTAAGTGGGGAATCGGAATTGCAGCTTTTTTCTCTATTAACAATCAAGTTTCTGCCAAAAAAGCTAAAGAACAACTAGGCTGGAAACCTCAAACAACTTTGTCTCTTTTAGAGGATATTGCCCAAACTCACAAACTAAGCATAAGAGCAAACTACTCCTAAGATAAATTAGGAAAAAGGTAACAAAATAAAAAAGATAAAACTTATCAAAATTAGAGCATGGTTTTTTCCAGCATCAAACCAACTTCTTGACCATAGGAAAGTTCCAGGGTATGACCATCGGGATCGCGCAGAAGTGCCCAATAACCTACTGGATATCCAGAGTCTTGCGGTTCTTTAACTAGTAGACCCTCGGAACGCGCTTTGTTACAGAGAGTATCCATATGCTCACGACTTGGGCAACCAACACCGAGATGTGCCAATGGAGAAAGAACAGGATGCACAGAATCAGTTTGAATTAGAACAATTACAAAAGGGCGAGTACTATCAGTGAGCCAAACTACTGTAACACCCGTTTCCTCATCAACACGACGATGAACAACCTGCATACCTGCATAGGTGGAATAGAATTCAATACTTCGCTCAACATTTGATATGGGGAGCGCGACGTGAGTGAGTCCAATATCAATCATTGCTAGTTACAGAAGGCACTAATCAATAACCTTCTTTCTCAAATTATAAATAGTTTCAAAAGGAGAATTATCATGTCATTTGCTAAAGCTTTTAAAATATTCTTGGCGATCGCTTTTCTGTCTATCTTCCTGGGATTTAATTCATTTTTTATGGGAGATACGCTGGCTGAAACCATATCAAATACTCAAAAAGAAACACTAGAATTCAAGCAGTTAATCGATCGAACTCATGGTGCTTGGAATAGCCATAATCCTGATAACCTATCAAAATTCTATATCAAGGATGCAGATTTAATTTTCTACGATGCCTTACCAATGCAATATCAAGGTTGGGATGATTATAAACAAGGCATTCAAAAAAATTTGTTCGATAAGATGCCTAAATTTATTCTTTCTGCTAATGACGATATTAATTTGACACGGCGAGGTGATTTAGCCTGGACAACATTTACCTGGCATCTTTCGGCAGAATTAAATGATGGAACTCCCATTGAAACCGATGGCAGACAAACTGATATTTGGGAGAAGCACGATGGTGAATGGTTAATTATTCACGAGCATATCTCGACACCAATATCTTTATAGAGCATTGCATTATTATAAAAACAATCTTGCGTAATTTTGAGTTGATTATGAGATTGCCAATATTTCAAGTTGATGCTTTTACAGATAAAGTATTCGGTGGTAATCCTGCTGCTGTCTGTCTTCTAGAAAACTGGCTATCTGACGATGTTATGCAGCAAATAGCCAGGGAAAACTCTGTTGCTGAAACAGCATTTTTTATTCCATTAGATGAAGGGTTTGAAATACGTTGGTTTACACCAGAAATTGAGATGGATTTATGTGGACACGCAACCTTAGCAGCAGCGCATATTATAGCAAGACATCTCAACTATTCTCTGTCGTCTATCCAGTTTAAGTCGAAAAGTGGAAAGCTTACAGTAACAATTGAAGATAAGCTACTAACCCTAAATTTTCCTTCCCGTGAACCTAAGCCTAGTAAAGCTCCGCAGATAATTTTGGACGCAATTAAATATCAACCTAAAGAAATATTGAAATCGAGAGACTATATTCTAGTGTTTGAAGATGAAGAAATAATTCGACTTCTCCAACCAAATCAAAGTATTCTCGATCGAATCAATCTCGATCCTGGTGGTATCATTGTGACAGCCCAAGGAAAAAATGTTGATTTCGTATCGCGCTTTTTTACACCACAGGCAAGTATTTTTGAAGACCCTGTGACGGGTTCTGCTCATTGTTCATTGATTCCCTATTGGAGTAAAAAACTTAACAAGGATTCTCTGGTTGCATTGCAATTATCATCAAGAATTGGCAAGCTTTTTTGTAAAAATGTAGGTGAAAGGGTTTTAATCTCAGGAGAAGCAGTGACTTATTTGGAAGGACATATTTTAGTTTAAGTCCTTCACAATCTAGTCAACCTAAGGCAGAAGTCAACAGAATCGCCAGCAAATTCAGTTTTCTATCTGGACGAGAATTTACAATCGCTGCTTCTGAAGGATTAGCTAAAAAAGTAGCTCTCATACCAATTCCCAAAAATATTGCTACATATCGATCTCCGCGTCTCCGTGTCTCCGTGTCAATCATCTGTAGCCAACTTAAATCGAAATGGGATTAAACTTTGATTTTGTTTATAGAGCGATCGCTATAATCTTATTTCTAGTCCGTTTTCGCCACCAAATATCCAGAAGACTTCTATAATTCATGGTAAGGTAGGAAAATTTCAAAGATACCCCATGGCTGACAGAAAAAATTTTATTCCAGCACTAGGCTATGATTGGCTAACAGGTTTTTATGACCTAACCATTCGGTTGACTCTGCCTGAACGAGAGATCAGAACGAGGCTGATTGATGAGTTAGCCCTAGACTCGGAAAGGATATTAGAATTTGGCTTTGGTACAGGACAAAATTTGCTCCTGGCAAGACAAAAAAGTGATCGGTGTCAACTTGTCGGGGTGGATATTGATCCAAAGGTTAAAGCGATCGCAGCTGATAAATTGAGAAAAGTTGGTTTAGAGATTCAGCTTGACTTATACGACGGAAAAACGTTTCCCTATAAAACAAATAGTTTCGATAAAGTTTATAGTTGTCTAGTCTTTCATCAGCTGGATCGAGAAACGAAAAGCAATTGTCTTAGAGAGATATTTCGAGTCTTAAAACCTAATGGTAAATTAGTGATTGGAGACTGGGGAAAAGCGAAAAATCAATTGATGAGAGTTGCCTTCTATACTGTGCAATTACTTGATGGCTTTGAGACAACAACCGATAATGTGAAAGGCTTATTGCCAGACTTTATAACAGTGGCTGGTTTTAGGGAGGTTAAAGAAGTAGATCATATCAATACAATACTAGGTTCATTTTGTTATTACAGGGCAGTGAAATAGATATCGAATAGAGCAGATGATGCCTCTTGACATCAGAGATAGCAAGACATTGCCTTCATTGCCAAACCTTTGATTTGGGTATCTCTTTAAACTTCAATTTTGTTATTATGGCGATCGCACTTTGGAGCAACCCTTTACCAAGCTACTGTTTGTAAATTTTCTACCTCTTGGAAATAGGAATAAAAACTTCTTCTACTATCTTGAGATAATTATAACTTGAGGAATTTATGTAGTGAAATTTAGAAGCGATCGCCTTGTCAATCTACCGCTCATGAAATAGGTCGATCGATTTGATAATATAAGACTTCTACTGGTTCGGGATACTTATCCCAAGTTACAATTTCGGTTTTAATACGGTTCATCCCACTCTTTTCCATAACTCGTTGTGAACCAAGATTAGCAGAGTGAGTATCAGCATTAATATGAGCGATCTGTGGTAAATTTTTCCATGTCCAAGTAATAACAACTTGGGTTGCTTCGGTAGCAAAGCCCTTATGCCAAAATTGCCGATCGATTTCGTAATGTAAACTTGCTTCAGTTAATGATTCTAGGCTAAGTTCAATCATGCCGATTAGTTGATACTCACCCTTAAGACAGATTGCCCAAAGATAACTATCTTCATTACCAAGTATATTTTGGAAAATTGGTTTAAAATCTTCGATGGAAGTAATACTTGGATAAGGTAGAAACTGAGCATATTCAGGCTCAGAGGAATAATTAAATACGGCTGTTAAATCGGAAATTTCTAGCCCTCGAAGAAATAAACGAGATGTTTTGATAGCAGGTGGCATTGTTTATTCTAATTTTGCCAAAGTTTAGCCTAAAAGGCTTTTTTTGTTTTACTAGAGAATAGAGCGCAAAATTTTACTCGATCGAGGTTTAGAGAGATTCAGCTTGTCTTGGCTTGCGAATATTTGACTTAAAGATATTTAATCATGACTTCTAATTTAGTTAGTTCTTCAATTCGCACGGAGATTAAAAAATTTCTGCAATTAGCTGTTCCCTTAGCTAGCGCACAGATAGCACAATCTCTTACGGGGTTTTTCGATACGATTATGATGGGTAGACTATCCGCAGAAACCCTTGCTGGTGGAGGTTTGGCTTCTCTAACTTTCTTGGCTTTATTAGCTACTGCGGGGGGATTAGTTATGGGAGTTAGCCCTCTAGTTGCTGAAGCTTATGGTGCGGGACAGAAAACCAGGATTGAAACTTTAGCACGTCAAGGATTTTGGTTAGTTTTGTTGCTGACAATACCAATAATGTTGGCGATCGCCAGTTTAGATAAGATTATGCTTCAATTAGGACAAGCACAAACAACTATTACTCTGGCAAATACTTATTTAGATATCATTTTGTGGGGGTTTTTCCCTGCTTTGGGTTTTATCATGCTGCGGGGTGTTGTATCTGGCTTGTCTCATGCCAATCCTATTATGTTTATCGTCATTACTGGGACAATTTTTAATATTACTGGTAACTATGTTTTAGGATTCGGTAAATTTGGCTTTCCGCGCTTGGAATTGGCAGGACTAGCATTAGCAAGTACTTTGTCTTTTTGGGGAATGTTTTTAGCTTTGTTAATTTATATCCTCAAACATCCACAACTTAGACAGTATCGTATTATTCAAGATGTATATCGACTCAAACCAAGTATTTTAAGGGATTTAATCAAAATTGGGTTACCTATCTGTATCTTTTCTGCACTGGAAATAGGATTATTTACGATTGTGACGTATCTTATGGGTGCATTAGGCACAGAAGTACTAGCTGCCCATCAAATTGTCTTCCAAACTATTGTGGTGATCTTTATGATTCCCTTGGGAATGTCTTATGCAGCGACAGTCAGAGTAGGACAATGGTTCGGACAGAAAAATTTAGCAGGAATAAAGCGATCGGGATATCTTAGTATCGGCATAGGATTGATGTTTGCAATTGTTGTGACGATCGCGATGCTGTTATTTCCTCAAGTAATAGTTGGATTGTACTTAGATATCAAAGATCCTGCTAATGCTCAAGTTATTAATTTAGCTTTACCCATGTTAACTGTTGCTACTCTTTCCCAAATATTAGATACAGTCCAAAAAATTACTTATGGTGTATTGCAAGGAATCCAAGATACTCGCGTCCCCATGCTGCTAAGTCTTCCTGCTTTCTGGGGTGTTGGGTTGACGAGTGGCTATCTTCTCGGATTTGTTTTAGGTTGGGGTGGAACTGGTTTGTGGTTGGGACAGTCTATTGGTATTGCGATCGCTGCAATTCTGTTCGTAGTTCGTTTTCGCCATCAAATGATTTGTCAAAAAAAGTTGAGCTTGTAGTCGTTTTAGCACGGGGGAAAGAATATCAAATGACTCAACTAGAACTCATAACAGCAGCTATTCAAGAAATATATGGGTTGACTTTAATTGATATAGAACTACTACAAGATACAGATGATCTAGTTTATAAATTGCTCTCTCCTTTAGAAAAAAAATATTCCCTTAAAATCCATAGAAAGAAACTTAAACACTCAGACGAGAAAATTTCTACTCTCTGTGATTGGCTTGAGTTTGCATCTAATCAAGTCAAATTTAACCTTCCTATTCCTATCAGAAATCATCAAGGAAATTTTTTGTCACAGATACAAATAGAGGAAATCCAGTATACTTTCACGCTCTACGAATGGGTTGAAGGTATACCCATCAGCACAAGTATGACTAGTGAAAACATTGCAAAGATTGGCTCTGTAATGGCTTGTTTACACAATGTCTCAGAAGAATATAATGGCAGAGGTAAGGGAATGAGGATCTATGATGGTCATTGGTTAGAACAAGCAAGTAAAACACTGATAAGTGGATCTCAGAGACTCAATTTTTCTCAGAAAAAGCGTCAGGATTTGATTTTGGGCTTACAGAATATTAGGTTAAGTATGGATGAACTAGGATATATGCCCAGTAATTTTGGCATTATTCATTCCGATCTACACTTCAGCAACATTCTTCTGAATGATGAAAATCTCTCAGTGATTGATTTTGACGATGTGGGGTTTGGTCATTATCTCTTCGATATTGGTACGACTTTCAATGAGTTTGCCGATTACGGACAACGTTATAGCAGCATGGTGGAAAGTTTTATTCAAGGCTACCAGTCTCAAAGAACTTTACCCCAAAACTGGCAGAAGTTATTAGAGTATTTTAGAGGTGTTGCTGCTGTAGCTTATGCTGAATGGGTATTTTCACCAGAAAATGAATGGGTGACTAATCAAAAAATGAGTTTTGGTATTTCTTCCTTAAAGCAAATATGCCAATTGAATTAGCTGCTGTCTTTCTTCAAGGGCGAAGCCCATTAATTACCTATTACGGCGAAACCAACGCACAAATAATTTTTCTAATTCCACCCAAACAAAAATCAAACTACTAAAACCAAGACAAATTAAAATTTGCGATCCCGTCAGAGGTTGAGTGTTAAAAAAGTTACGCAGAGGTTCGATAGTAACTAGCATTAACTGTAAAGTAGTTGTTACTAATACTGCCATTAGTAAATAGGGATTAGACCAAGGATTTAGTTCTATGGTTAAACGATGACTAGATCGCACCGCGATCGCATGTCCCATTTGGGCAATACAAAGGGTGGTAAAGACCATAGTTTTCCACGATTCAGGATTGCCAGATGCTTGGGCTTCATGATATGCCCATACCATTAAGGTAATAGTAATCAGAGCAAAGATAATCCCAATGCGAATAATATATGTACCAAGCCCCCTGGCAAAGATACTTTCTTGGGGATCGACAGGGGGACGACGCATAATATCTGGTTCGGCTGGTTCAACAGCTAGGGCAAGGGCTGGCAAACCATCGGTGACTAAATTCATCCAGAGAATTTGCAGAGGAATAAGAGGAACATCTTGTAATCCAATGATTGGGGCAGTCGCAATCACAATAACTTCCCCCACATTACTACCGAGAATATATTTAATAAAGCGACGAATATTACTATAAACTACTCTTCCTTCTTCGGTAGCAGCTACTATTGTGGCAAAGTTATCATCCAGCAAAACCATATCACTGGCTTCTTTACTGACATCTGTTCCTGTAATGCCCATAGCAATACCAATATCTGCTTGTTTTAGGGCAGGAGCATCATTAACTCCATCCCCTGTCATCGCTACGAATTTACCTTTTTTTTGGAGAGCTTGGACAATTCTCAGTTTATGTTCTGGGGAAACACGAGCATACACATTAACTCGTTCTACTTCCTGTTCTAATTCTGCTGAGGATAGACTTGCTAATTCTTGACCATTAAGAAGACGATCGCTCTCTTGAATCATAGTTAATTTTTGAGCGATCGCTCTAGCAGTTAGGGGATGATCTCCCGTGATCATGATCGGTCTAATTCCTGCCTGTTTACATCGCTGTACTGCTTCTTCCGCCTCTGTTCTAGGAGCATCGAACATTCCTACCAACCCCAACCAAATTAGCTGTTGTTCTACAGTATTTTCTGCTTCATTTTCTGTTTCTACTGTCGGTATTTCTGGTAGGGGTTTATAAGCAAAACCTAAGACTCTTAATGCCTGTTCTGCCATAGCAGCATTAGCTTGCAGAATTTGATTTTTGGCTGCTGCATGTATGGATAAAACATTTTCTCCCAATTGATAAGAATCACACTGCTCTAAAACTAATTCTGGCGAACCTTTGGTAAACATTACATAAGAAGAAGCAATATTCCATAGCAAATCACCATTGCTCGAACAAATTGTACTCATCCGTTTTCGTTCCGAGGAAAAGGGAAATTCTCCTACTCTTTGAATTTTGCTGTTGAGAGTTTGCTGTTGGAGATTAGCTTTTCCTGCTAGAGAAAGTAAGGCAGTTTCTGTCGGATCGCCAATGGTATTCCATTTTCCTTGTCCATCTTGAGCCAGAGTTGCATCATTGCAGAGAATACAAGCAATTAATAAATTAAATAGCTCTCTATATTCTTGAGGCTCGATTACTTTTTGTTGTTTATCTAAAAAATCTCCTTTTGGTTCATAACCATTTCCTGTAACTGTCCAGGTATCTCTCAAAGTCTCAACTTTCTGCACAACCATCTTATTTTGCGTCAGAGTTCCTGTTTTATCGGAACAAATGGTATTAACAGAACCAAGGGTTTCTACAGCAGGTAGTTTCCGAATAAGAGCATGGCGTTTAACCATTCGTTGTGTTCCCAGTGCCAAAGTCACAGTAATTACAGCAGGTAAGCCTTCTGGAACTACGGCTACTGCCATAGAAAGGGAAACTTCTATCAATTCTTGGATACGACTAAAATTGCCTACTTGTAGCGTCCCAAAGATTACTACTACCGCTACTAGGAGCATTGAACCAGTAACTAATACTCGCCCTAACTGATTCATTCTCTGCTGTAAGGGAGTAGGTTCATTCTCGACTGATTGCAGCATCCTAGCAATTTTACCCAGTTCAGTTTCCATCCCTGTTTTGGTAACTACTGCCTTAGCTCGTCCTTGTAGCACTTCAGTACCAGTAAATACCATGTTAGTGCGATCGCCAATGGGGGTGTCTTCCTTTAAACCTGATTGATTGGGGCGTTTGTAAACAGGTTGAGCTTCCCCAGTTAAAGCAGATTCGCGAATTTGTAAATTAAAAGCTTCAATAATTTGTCCGTCAGCACAAAGTTGATCTCCTGCTTCGAGAAAGATAATATCTCCTGGTACCAGAGTAGATGCTTCCACTGCTAATCTATTTCCATTTCTTAATACTTGCACTTCAGGGGAAGCAAGATTTTTGAGGGCAGCAAGAGCTTTTTCCGCCTTAGTCTCTTGTAAATAGCCTAAAATTCCGTTCAGAATGACGATCACCAGAATAGCAATGGTATCTTTAAAAGGTATTTCCTCTTTGGGTACACCTACCTGTTGTAAATTAACCAAATCCAAGATACCTGAAATAATTGCTACAGCAATCAGCATCAGTAGCATAATATCTTTGAATTGATCGAGCAATATTGACCAAGAATTACGACCAGCAGTTTCTTTTATTTCATTCGTCCCATAATGATCTAGTCGTTGTTCGACTTCTTGGTTCGTCAAACCTCTATCTGTGTTACTGCCCAGTTGTTGTAACGTCTGGGATACTGGTTGAGTGTACCAGACTTGTTGACGATCGACAAAAGAATTAGGATGGTTAACTTGATTCACAAAAGATTTATTTGGTTATTTAGTGAATATCCGCATATTATCTTTATTTTATGTGACTGAAAGTGCAACTTTACCAAAGCCTTGTTCTAGCGATCGCCAAACAGAACGTTATTTATCAACTACTTAAATATCTTCCTCTTCGTAACCATTTGCCTTCCCCCCCCTCGAGCGATCGAGCTTGGAAGCAGGCAGAATTAACTTCAGCAGCATCCTCAGAACCGAAAAGGCTGACACAGAGAGGGCTGGTGAAGT
>JAAUYH010238113.1_pt1 | contig 18588 bp, 11 predicted proteins | sample 7278061 | NCBI WGS metagenome assembly JAAUYH01 (sample SAMN14350203, study PRJNA611818) | marine sediment metagenome | isolation source: surface marine sediment (0.6m) | place: French Polynesia: Moorea | collected 2018-08 | reverse complement strand
GTCAAAATGAGAATGGCTCTAACTCGAACATTAGTACTGTTATTGCCCCACGATTGATTATCATTCTCGCTCGAATCAGTTGTGACACTTTAGGGTGCGGAAGATGGGTTAATATAGGTTTCATCTACTCTCCAAGAATCATTTGTTTTTCTGAGATATTTTCTGGCTTTTTCTTCTATTTGAGGTGCGTAAACCATGACCCATCTGTATATTGTAGTGTGGTCTACAGAGAGTCCTCTCTCCAACATTATTTCCTCTAAATTTCTGTAACTTAAAGCATAGCGAAGATACCAACGGACACAAAGCAAAATAATTTCTCCCTGAAAATGTTTCCATTTGAATGGTTGCTTTGAGTTCATCCGTTTTAGTAGTAAATTAAAGCTTGATTATACTACAAACTTGTCTCAAGTTTTTGCAACAGTACCCTCCTGGGTTTTAACCCTTTTAAGAACACATGGCTTTGATTCGATTAAAGCTGCAATCAGTGAAATGAGTCATAATCTTGGTTATATCCTTAGCTTTTGTGCTTAATATTCATTAGCTTTGATTAGCTTTTATTTTCTTGATAATGAAACAGCCCTGCTCCAAAATAGACGGGGTTTAGCAAGTTGATTTAGACGAACTACTGTATTTCAAATTGTTATATTCGATGATATTTTGGCGTTTACCCGTTAATCTGTTGAAATGAAATTGTATCTGACCTTGAGCTTGAGGAAACTTGCTTAAAATACAATGGATGGCATACGATAAGGCATCTTGAGGTTTCAATGCTTGACGTTGCAGACGAAGAAAAACACGATAAATTGCGATCGCATAAAGTGCGGTTAATCCCAGACTAAGACCGTGAGTTGGCAGCAATAAAGCTAGTAATATTAAAGGTAAAATTAAACCCCAAAACCAAATGCTCTTACTTTCTTTGACCCAATGGCGTTCTGGAGTTTTACTAGAAAGCCAAGACCCTTCTGCATAGGCATAGCCACCTCTCAAGGCACGTTTCCACCATTGATTCCAATGGAACATTCGAGCATCGTGTAGGGTCATGTCTGCATCGATACGCAGAATTTTCCATCCCTGTTGGCGCAGCCTGATACACAGTTCGGGTTCTTCTCCTGCAATTAAGCTAGGATTGAATCCTCGTACCCGAGCAAAAGCAGCCGCGCGTACCATAAAGTCTCCGCCACAGGCTTTGGCTTCCCCTACTGGAGTATTCCATTCGAGATCGCACAAGCGATTGTAAATTGATTTGTCGGAAAATCTTTCTCGACGACGACCGCAGACGATCGCTATCTTGTCTTGAGTTATTAGGGTTTTTCTAGCGGTTACTAACCATCCTGGTACAATTTGACAGTCTCCATCGACAAACTGAACTAATTCCAATTGTGGATATTTTTGGACCAAATAAAAGAATCCTTCGTTTCTAGCACGACCAGCGGTAAAAGGCAGACACATATCTAGTGCCACTACATCTACTCCCAAGGAGCTAGCGATCGCTACACTGTCATCGGTTGAACCCGAGTCAACATAAACAATGTAATTTGCTTGTTCTCTGATTGACAATAAACATTTCTTAAGGCGATCGCCCTCGTTACGTCCGATAACAACTAGTCCCAGTTCTTCAATCATAGTTAGTTCGTATTAATAATAAAATTAGATCTACTGACGTTTCAATATCCTGGCAGGTATCCCAACAACGGTTGCCCCTGGTGGGACATCTTTGGTGACCACGGCATTAGCACCAATTTGGGCGCGATCGCCAATAGTCACGGGACGAATAATTTTAGCACCAGCACCTATATCCACATTCCCGCCAATTTTGACTCCTCCAACAATGGTCACCTGCTGAAATATTAGGCAGTTTACGCCGATACTAGCTTGAGGATGAATGACGATCCCGTTAGGATGGACTAGTAACAGTCCTCCTGCAATCTGGGCATTGAGGGGAATATCTGCCCCCGTTACCACAGTCCAAAAGCGATACTGAAGTACATTGATAAAATTAAGACGCTTGAGGCAAAACCCCACAATTCCCCGTCTATTTTGCCAATTTTGATAAGTCCGAATCGACTTGAGCAGTTGTCCTGGGGGACTCCACCAGCGATCGATGCTTTCTCTTTCCCAGTCTGGTACAGTAGCAGAAACGATCGGATTAAGTTGTAATTCAAAATGTGCCTTCATATAGCTTTATATGTGATTACTTAAATCAGCAACGCTAATTTTTCTTTAGTATTTTGGTTTCTTTTTGCTACTGTTTGTATGACAGCTTAATTAAGTAGAAAAATAAGAGAAAACATATTGCCAAAAACCTTGAGGATATATCTTTAATTGAAAAAACATGACCCGTATTGCTTCATTCCACTGTCCTGTCTTTAGATGAGCAATTAATTGAGAAGTAAGACGAGGACCAAAAAGTTTTATCCAGTGTCGCTTACCAGTTTTGTAAGCTTTTTCCAAGTCTTGATTTCCTTTAATAAATGACCAGTGAAAATCTAGTACTTTTAAACATTCTTCTAGAATACGTGCTGCATTATTTGATACGTTACTATCGTGACGACGATATTTAACCACAATTTGATTGTGACAATAAATGGGAAATTTACGTGCAATTCTTAAGTAAAGATCGTAGTCTTCAGTTCCCCGATTCCAATTACTATTGAAACCTTTAATTGATTCGACAGCAGCTTTTTGAAATATTAACGAAGAAGGTGGTACAAAAGCTTGCCCCATCAGTAGTGTTTGATAATTGGCCACTTTAATCTGTTGTTGTTCTTCATCTTGTTCCATCATAGGTGAACCTTCAGCATTAATACTTTGCGACAAACCTGCTACAAAACCACATTCGGGATGACTGTGAAGAGAATTAATGCCAATTTCAAGAGCATTAGGTAATAATATATCATCTTGATCTAGAAAAACTAGATAATTACCTGAAGCCTCAGTTATTCCTCGATTTCGTGCAGCAACAACCCCTTGATTCTTCTGATAAATATATTTAACAGTGTAACGCTGTGCTATTTCCCTAGTATTGTCAATCGAACCATCATCTACGACTATTATTTCATAATGACTATAAGATTGTGATAAGACACTTTCAATTGCTTCTACTAAAAAAGCTGCGCCATTATAACAGGGTATAATTACTGATACAGTAGGTAATTTGTTATTGTCTGTTTTTATTTTAGCGTTAAATTCTTTGCTCTGTTGCATAATTTTAATTTGATCGCTAATCATCAATTATTTATTACTACCTTCACACTTTATTAAACATATAATTAAAAAATTATATTAAAATTTGGATGAATAGAAAATAGTATTATGTAGTTAAATTTATGTTTGATCGAGTTTATATACTTATTATTTTTATTCAGTTGTGAATCTAAACTTGTAGTTTAAGACAGTTAAGATTCTTCGAAAAATTACGAATAATAATTCACCGATTTATTATCTCAAGTTATAAGATAAGATTAAAACTGAGATAAAGCAGGAGTCAGACTAAACTCTCCCGCACGTTGCTTGAGTTTAGCTTCCCGCAACAGTATTTGAGGTGTAACTTCTAGCCCTACAGTTTCTAGGATCTGTCGCCAACGATATACCCAGTCGTGTCTGAGTAAAGAGTTGCTAATATTACGACGACGGATTCTTTCTAGACGATCGCTTTGAGTATCTAATTCGGCAATAATCTCAGCGATATTGGGTGCATCTGCGGGGATAGAAATCAGTGCATCTTCCCAGTCAAAGTATTTTTTAAATTCGGTGGTAGCGGTTTGATTGCCAATAGCCACTGCACCTCCTGCGGTGCCTTCAAAGATGCGATAGCCCAACTCTTTTTGAATTCCTTTCTTTTCACGGGGATCGTCATTAAAGTTAGGATTGTTGGTAATCCAATAACGACTATTTTTGGCTAAGTTTGCCAACAAATTACGGTGTTCTTGAGGATTCTGAATATAAAATTCTCTGGGGGTATCGTAATAATAAAAGAAGTCTCCTTGCTCCATTCTGTCTAATAAGGCTTGATGGGTAATTACCGAACGACGACCAATATTAGTTACATCAATGCCGCGAGGAGAATTAATCGAATTGGGGCTAAATTTTAGAGTATCCGTGCCAAAGGGTAAATAGGTACAGGGAACACCTGTAATTTCTGCTACCACTTTAGTGGAATTGGTATGTCCTAAATAAATATGGTCAAAGTCTTTAAATAGTTCTAAGATTGGTTTCCATTGAGGTATTTGAGCTTCCCAGATTTCAATGATATAGCAGACAGTTTTTTTGCATTTTTTACGCCAATTTTTAATCGAATTGAGAGCAATAAATTTACTAGGATTATCGAGAATCATGAAGAAAAGTTCGTAATCATGTTCTAAAGTAAAAGAATTAGGCTCGAGTTTGACCCGATTAGCAAATTTAGGCGATCTAGTAAACTTTTTAATCCATTTAAAGTTTCTGTGGGCGGATTGATAAGAATGCTTGGGAGTAAAAAAATCTACTGTATCGACTTGAGCGATCGCATCTTCAAATTCATACAAACAACAGGATGCAACGTGATCGTTAATTTCTCGTTCCGAGAGAATGGCAATTCGCGACTGATTACTATTAATATTATCTTGATTCATTGTCATTACTGGTTATTGTAAATTTTTTTATGAGAAGCTAATAATTGCTGATTGTTTACTCTGGATATTTACTAATATATTAACTATTAACAAGCATTGCATAAAGATATTTTGAATCTTTAGTACTTAATGATTAAAGTTTTGATGTTAATTTAAATATATGCAGTTTAATTAATAATTTTGGGCTTTTGAGTAGCAATTATTCCCAAAGTTTTAAAATTAAAACTATCTATCTGATTTAAAGCTTTAGTCACCAAACATTTTGGAGTTTTACCAATTTCCACAACCCCAACTATGCCATCGGTATGAGCAGCTAAAAAGCTAGTATCCATAAATGATAGTAAAGGTGCAGTGTCGTAAATAATTAAGTCAAAAGTTTCTGTAAATTCTTGATTCAAACTTTGCATTTGATGAGAAGCTAGCATTCTAGTAGAATCTAACGACGATTTTCCCGCAGTTAAAACAAAAAGATTTGCTTGATAAACAGATTTTTGAATTACGTTGTGAGAATCTAAATCAGTATCTTCGGCAAGTAAATCGCTTAATCCTAGCTCATTAGGAAGATTTAATCGAGAATGCAGACTAGGAGTTCGAAAATCCGCATCCACTAGTAAAATTTTATGACCCATTGCCGCTACAGTCTCAGCCAAATACAAAGCAATTTCCGTTGTTTTATTTATTTGCTCTAAGGCAGAAATCGTCAGTGAATGTATTGGAGTTTCATTAAAGCGAAACTTAATATTGGCATAAAGAGAATCATAAGCATCTAAAACTTGATTATCAATGTATTCTTGCCGATCGCCAAGAGAAGGTCTAAATCTTCCCAGGGGAGATATTACTCGCTCCGTTGTTTTATTTTCTTGCTCTAAGGCAGAGATCGCTGGTGAACATTTTGAAGCTTCCTTATTATCGAACTCGATCTCGGCATCAAGAGAATCACTAGGCTTTAAAACTTGAGTATCAAAGTGTTCTTGCCGATCGTCAAGGGAAGGAATCAACCCTAAAAGGGGAAATTTCACTTGCTCCTCTAGGTCTTCGACAGTGTAAAAAATGTTGCGAGACTTCTCAAATATTATGCTAGCGCCTATCCCTATAAATAAGCTTCCGATCAGAGAGATCATTAATTTTTTGCTAGATTCTTGAGGAAGCGACATAGGATTACCAGAAGCATCTTGAAGTAACTGAGGCGATGAGACAACTTCCCAAGGAACTTGACTTTGAGCTAATTCAATCCTTAAAGCATCTCTTTGGGTTAAGAGTTGATCGAGAGTTTGATTGGCGATCGCTAATTCTTGTTTGACTTCTGCATATTGACCAGATACTTTTGGTAAATACTTTACTTGCTGTTCGAGTTTATTTTGAATATTCTGCAAAGAGTTAAGTTGAATTTCCAGCAGTTTTGCTTGATTAGTTGTCTCAAGCAATTGTTGAGTCATGTTTAAGGTAATAGAATTTTGCAATCTCAGTAACGGAGAATTTGGCTTCCGTGCATTAAATTTTTCGCCCAGAATTCTTTTTGCTTCTTGATTTAATAAATCAACTAAATTTTCTCGTTTATTAGATAAAGTTATTATCTGAGGCGAATTGGTTTCATATAAGACAATTGTTGTGGTAATTTCACTTTCTAGTAATTTAAGTTTTTCTAATAACTTTTGATAGTTACTATTTTCACTTAAGGTTGAGGCTAAAATCGCTTCTTCTGGATTCATGCCTAATTGTCGCTGTAAATTTTGCTTCAATACCTTAAGTTTTTCTAGTTCCCCTTTGGTTTCTAGCTGTTGTATTTTTATTTGTTGTAATTGTTTTAATAAGTCTTCACCTTTAGTTTCAGGATCTATTAATTGATTTTGTTCCCTTATATGCTGTAATCTAGCCTGTAGACTACTGACTCTTTGATTGAGATATGGTAGTTGTTCTTCAATAAATTCAACTCCTTGACCGATTTGTGTCTTACGGTCTTCTAGGGAGTAACTTAAATATCTAGCAGCAGTTTTTTCTAAAACTAGTTGAACCAAGTTAGCTTCTTCATCTTGATAACTTATTTCAATGATTTTAGTTTGATTTGATAAATCTTCTTCATCTATATTGAGCCTAGCAATTTTTAAATTTTCTCGCAGTTGTTTTTGAGTAAAGTCAGGATAGTGAGGTTTGACTTGCTCGACAATTGAAGCTAGCATTCCAGGACTTTTTAAAATAGTAATTACAGTTGAATAGTCCATTTCTAACGAACCAACATTACCACTTTTACTGGAACTGGTTAAAGTACTAGGTTCAGAAAATTTAGCTTCTGATGTAACTGGTTCGACTAAAAGTTGAAAATCTCCTAAATAGGTGGGTGCGGAAGAGTTGGTCAACCAAAATACAAGTGTCACTATACTGGAAATACTAGCAATAGGTACAATATTTCTTTTAATAATTTTGATTAATCTTGTTAAATCTAATCCTTTTTGAGTTGGAACTAAGGCTTCTGTATCTATATCTATCGGTAATTCTTGCATGACTAAAATAGTATTTTTAAATAATTTTGTTTTTACTGTTTACTCAATTAATTGGGTCTAAGTTCAAAAATAATTAGTTAATCTTATTCAGCACTAGAATCGTCTAATTGTAAAATCATTCCTGAACTAATTGGATCGAAATCTTGAGGAAAAAGTGTTTTATGGTTATACATAGCTCTATCTATACGTACTGCTTTTAAATTAGCCCCCATTAAATTGGCTCCGCGAAGATCTGCATTTCTTAAATTAGCGCACCACAGATTAGCTTGAACTAAATTAGTATCTTGGAAATATACTTTAGATAGGTTAGCCAATGAGAAATTAGCTCTCCATAAAAAAGCTTTTTTTAGATTAGCAGCTTCTAAATCTGCCTCTTCTAAATTAGCTTTTCCTAAGTCAACAAACCATAACTCTGCTTTACTAAGAATTGCTTTTTTTAGATTAGCACTCCCCAGATTTGCTTTGTATAAATAGGCTCCTGCTAAGTTTGCTCCTGCCAAGTTTGCTCCTGCCAAGTTTGCTTTTTCTAAATCTTCTCCTGCTAGGTTAATTCCACTTAAATCATTCGGTTGTAAAAACATTTCGTGAAATTTATTTTTACCTACTTTGTACTTGTTAAATAACTTTTGAGTATTCTTGTTCATCTAGTATTTATTGTTTTGAATATAAATAGGCGATCGCCTAGAGCTAAAATATGGATAAACTTTTGCTAATTTCTCTTCAAGCGATCGCCAATGTCTGAAGAAACTAAACCCCCATTGATGGTATCTACTTAATTAAATTTATTGTTTGTAGATTGGTTCAGCTATACTGGTGAATTCGGGTTTCAATACTGAGATAGGAACATTAATAGAATCTCGTTCTGTCCTGATCCATTTTTGTTCGGGTTGACGAAATAACTTCAAATAAATTGGCAATTTCCACAAAATATATTCTGGTATACTCAATAGGGATTTTAAAGAAATAACTTGAGAGCCAAATTTTGCCCAAGCAAGGAAAATAGCACTAACTAAAAGTATTCCTTCAATTATTGAATAAATTGCCATATACCAGCTTCCAAAAAAGCATAAAAGTATTCCTATAGCTGTAACTGCAAACCAAATGATAACCAGAAAAGATAGGGGAGGAATAGACAAGTCAAGAGCAACTAAAAATAAATCAAACCGCTTTTGCTTCCATGCTTCTGCGATCATACGAGGAACTTGTGTCCGTAAGGTCGTTATATGTCCCTGTTCCCAACGAGTCCTTTGAGTAGAGGCTGCACGATCTTGGCGGGGTAATACTCCTGTGACTTTGGCATAGGGGCAAAATAGTGGTGGATTTCCTGCAATGGCTAGATCGATACCCAACTGCATATCTTCTACTAAATTATTGTTAGCCAGAGAAATTCGCTTAATAACAGACCAGGGAAAAGCAGTACCCATTGTCACCATACAGGGCAATCCTAATTGAGCTAGACCTATAGGACGAACTAGGTTTTTGACCATAAAGGCAAATTCTGAGATATTACTTTTGAAATTGGACTTATCCGTTGTTCGTAGCAAATTTATGGGTTGTACTGGTCTTTGGGAAGTCTTGGCCAAGCGAGCGACAGACTCGATATAGTTGGATTCTATATGGCAGTCGGCATCGAGAAAGATGACGACTTCAGGAGGAGCGTTTTCAATCTGACGCAAACCACAATCCAAAGCAAACCCTTTACCTTGATTTTGTCGATCTTGCCGTTCGATTACAGTCGCTCCAAAGTTGCGCGCTATTTGTGCCGTGCGATCTCTACAATTATCGGCAATAACTAACAGTTGGTCTCCGTCGGTTAACTGGGGCAAAATACTGGCAAGAGTCGTACCAATAACCATTTCTTCATTATGGGCGGGAATTAAAACTGTGACTGTTGGTCGGGGGGTTAAACTAGTTACTCGATTTCTTTTTGGTTGGCTAGGTAACAATGCCGCAACACATTCAACCAATAAAACAGGTATTGAAACAATTACAGCAGCTAAAACAAAAATGGGTTCGACCAATACTAACCCTAAGCGATTAAAATTCATGGGCATATCAACATAAATGAGTATTTATTAAATAAAATTTTTGTTCTGAGATTGAATTTGGTAGAGTAATCAATCAGAGATAACTAAAGATAGAGATAAAACCTGAAGCAAAAAACAGTTGCCAATAAATTAACTGGGATTTTGTTTGTTTTTTGTAAATCCAATTATACAATTAGATTTTTCTTTTTGATGAAAATACTATTGGCTTTAATTTCAATATGCGAAATCCAATCAATTTAAGCAATTGATTTTAATTGTATATACTTATTTACACATATTTTTTGAATTTTAAAATAAAGAGTTGATAAAGATATTTTCAAGCAATTGACTTTTTTGAGCTTCTAGAAGGCTATAGTATGCCCCTCACCTAAAAGTTTTGCTGGTTTTTACTATATGCCTTCCCAAATAAATTAAAACTTCATACCACAACAATTTGAAAAATTATCGGCTATGATTTTGATGTACAAACAAAATTAAAATAATTAAATAATTGTGGTTTTAAAAATCGTGTCTTTTTTTTAATAAAGCAATTGTAAAGAGAATAAAAAAATAATTAAAGTTGGTAGCAATACTTGTCTGACCAAATTCAAATTGAGTTATGACTAGCAAGTATAAAAAATACAGTATTTCCCGCTCAAAATATAAATTATTACCGAAATTTTTGATGAAAATTGCCTATTTAATTAATCAATATCCTGCAATTAGCCACAGCTTTATCAGACGAGAAATTCAGGCATTAGAAAACGAAGGAATCAAAATTGTTCGTTTTTCTCTCCGCACTCCTGGCGAACTTGTCGATCGCGCAGATCTACTAGAGGTAGCCAAAACCAAAGTCGTCTTGGGAGTTGGTATAGTTGGCTTATTACTAGCTTTACTAAGGGTCGTAGTAACCCAACCCGTAAAATTTACTAAAGCTTTATACTTGGCAGTCAAAATGGGTTGGTCTAAAGACCGAGGGGTAATCGTCCATTTTGCCTATTTAGCGGAAGCCTGTGTTCTCTTAGGTTGGGTCAAAAAAGCCCAGGTAGACCATATCCACGCCCATTTTGCCTTTAATCCCACTGCTGTCGCTTTATTATGTCGGGTTTTAGGTGGTCCTCCCTATAGCTTTACCGTTCATGGTCCAGAAAGTATCGACCGCGCTATCATTCTCTCTTTAGAAGAAAAAATTAAACAGGCAAGCTTTGTAGTTGCAATTAGTTCTTACTGTAAGAGCCAATTATATCGATGGTGCGATCGCGCCTATTGGTCGAAGATTCACATCGTTCATTGTGGTTTGGATCGCTCCTTTTTGGATTCTCCCCTTACTCCCGTACCCGATAATAACCAGTTAGTTTGCGTGGGTAGATTAAACGAACAAAAAGGGCATTTAGTATTACTAGAAGCAGCCCATCATCTAGCTAATGAAGGTATTAAGTTTAATTTGGTTTTAGTGGGGGATGGTTCGTTGCGATCGCCAGTTGAAACCCTAATTACTCAATTCAATTTACAAGACTACATCACCATTATTGGTTGGGCAGACAACGCCGAAGTTCAACAACAGTTACTCAACTCCCGAGGCATGATTTTGGCGAGCTTCGCCGAAGGTTTGCCTGTAGTGATTATGGAAGCCTTGGCTTTGGGTCGTCCTGTAGTTAGCACTTATATCGCAGGTATCCCCGAACTAGTGCAACTAGGGATTTCAGGGTGGCTCGTTCCTTCTGGCTCAGTAACCGCCCTTACCGCAGCCATGCGCCAACTATTGCAAACCCCAACCGAACAACTCAGTCAGATGGGTCAACAGGGTGCAAACCAAGTAGCAATGGATCACGACATAACGATCGAAGCCTGCAAACTAGCTTGTCTATTCCGACAACAACCAATATCTTTGCCCAAAGCAACCATTAAAGAAGTAGCTCTTAGCACGTAGCTTCTTACGCGATCGCACAAGGCGAATAGGATTCCCCCTGCCTCAGGTGCTTTTAACTTTTAAGTTTTGGTTATTCCTTATTATCTATAATCCTTCCCCTATTTCCTAAAAGTCAATGTCATCAGCAACTCTCAAAAAAAAGGCGATCGCAGGAACGGCTTGGACGATTTTTGGTTACGGAGCCAGTCAAAGTCTGCGTTTGGGCAGCAATTTACTCTTGACTCGATTACTCGTTCCCGAATTATTCGGTTTAATGGCGTTGGTAACCGTCTTTATTGTCGGCTTAAATCTATTTTCCGACTTGGGGACGACTCCCAGTATCATCCAGAATAAACGGGGAGAAGAGCCAGTTTTTCTTAATACCGTCTGGACTATTCAGATAATTCGTGGTTTTGGGTTGTGGCTTGGTTTTTTGTTAATCGCTTTTCCCATAGCGCACTTCTATGAAGAACCAAGACTACAATGGTTGCTACCTATAGTTGGTCTAAGTTCGATTATCGTTGGCTTCAACTCCACTAATATTGCCCTGCTACAACGTCGGATGGAAGTTGCCAAAATAATTAAGTTCGAGTTGGGCATACAGGTTATTTCCTTAACGGTAATGATTACTTGGGCTTTGATTAGTCCCAGTATCTGGGCTTTGGTAGTTGGAAATCTGACCTCCGCAGTAGCAGAATTGGTTTGGAGTCATCGCCTTAATAGTCAATTTTCCAATCGTTTTGCTTGGGATAAAGAAGTAGTCAAAGAAGTTTCTTCCTTTGGTCGCTGGATCTTGTTATCTACCGCTATGACCTTTTTGGCAACGGAAATAGATCGGCTAATGCTAGGGAAATTATTTTCTTTAGAGATGTTGAGTTTTTATATTATTGCCTTTACCTTTGCCGATGTCCCCCGCCAGATTGTAGGCAAGGTCAGTTTTCAAGTTTTGTATCCCGTAATCGTTAAATATGCCAGCTTACCCCGTAAAGTCTTGCGGGAAAAAATGCTCAAACAACGCTGGTTAATACTACTAGGACAGGCGATCGCTTTAACTATCATGGTCAGTTTTGGGGATTTTCTGATTACCTTCTTATACGACCAACGATACGAACCAGCCACTTGGATTTTACCCATTCTGGCATTAGGTCTTTGGCCTTTGATGCTATCTATTACTGGTGAAAAAGCTTTACTGGCAATTGGTAGCCCTAACTATTCCGCCTGGGGTAATTTCTTAAAGTTCATCTATATGGCGCTCGCTTTACCTTTAGGGTTTCATATTTATGGTGTATTGGGAGCGGTGACTGTCATTGCCTTAAACGATCTGCCTTTTTACGTCTTGGTAGTTTATGGTTTAGATTGCCAGAAATTATCTACCCTGAAACAAGATATTTTGGCAACTTTAATTCTCATTGCCTTGCTAGGGATGGTTTTAACCGCCAGATACCACCTCGGACTCGGATTTCCCCTCGAGCGAATCTTACATTAAATTATTTCCCCTACATCCCTATACCCCTAATTCCCTACACCTACTTCCCCACTCCTCTATCATCATGTTCTTCCTAATCTACCTCGTAATGTTCGGTTGGATTCCGTTAATCTTTTATTTCTTTAATCGGTTTCCCGCTCGTCAAGCAGTAATTATTGGCTTTATTGTGGCGTGGTTATTCTTGCCGCAAAAGGAATTTCCTCTCCCTGGATTGCCCGACTATACCAAGATATCGGCAACCTGCTACGGGATTTTAATTGCCACAATTGTCTACGATATTAATCGCTTTAATTCCTTTAAACTGAGTTGGGTCGATCTGCCGATGCTAATTTGGTGTTGGTGTCCTTTGGCATCATCGATCGATAATGGTTTGGGTGTTTACGACGGCTTATCTACAGTACTGCTGCAAACCGTTACCTGGGGAGTTCCCTATTTTTTGGGTCGCATTTATCTTAACAGCTTGGCTGGACTCAAGCAATTAGCTACGGGAATTTTCTTGGGAGGACTGGTTTACATTCCTCTCTGTTTGTTTGAAGTAAGGATGAGTCCCCAATTGCACCATTTAGTTTATGGTTTTAGTCCTTTTACTTTCGGTCAAAGTATCCGTTACGGGGGATATCGACCATCGGTATTTATGCAGCATGGTTTGGAAGTGGGAATGTGGATGATGGCTGCTAGCTTGATCGGGATTTGGTTTTGGAAGAGTGGCGTGATTCGACAAGTGTATGGCATACAGATGGTTTGGGTTGTATCTGCATTGTTAGTCACTTTTGTATTAGTTAAGTCAACGGGAGCATATTTTTTATTACTCTTAGGAATCTCGGCAATGGTAGTTGCTTGGCAATTTCGGACTTCCATAATTGTTCTATTGTTTATGGCGGGAATTGCGATTTATTTAGGACAAAATACTTTAACCGAAACTTATATTTCCGATCAGATAGTTACCTCAGTTTCAGGAATCGTTCCTCAAGAGCGAATTCAGTCTTTAGAATTTAGATTCAATAATGAAGAAATGCTCACCGATAAAGCCAGAAGAAAAATAGTTTTTGGTTGGGGTGGTTGGGGTAGAAATCGAGTTTATAAGTATAACTGGGAGGGCAAATTAGTTGATGTTTCGGTCACTGATAGTTTGTGGATTATTGCTTTTGGTCAGAATGGTTTAGTAGGTTTAACAAGTATCTTTTCTGCCTTTTTCTTACCCGCGATCGCTTTTGTCAGACGCTATCCAGCCTACTATTGGTTTAACCCTAAAATTGCTCCCGCAGCAGCAATTATGGTGATTATGATTCTGTATATGGTGGATAGTTTATTTAACGCCATGATTAATCCTATCTTCATCTTAGCTTGCGGTGGAGTCGCAGGAGCAGCGATGAATCAAAGCTATAAGTATCAAGCAAAACAACCAACAAACTCTCTTCAATCAACCCAAATGTATCCTCAGAAAAGTTAAAGTCTCTGTAAAAACATAAGTAATATCATGCAAGCCAATAAAAGTATGTGACACAATTGAAATACGATAATATAAAAAAATAATTATCAGCTTTATATTTGTTTTTTTTACAAAAAATAAATATAAATAATATTTTGCTGATAAATCAAATTCATCTAATTATAAGAGTTTGAAAATTACTAAAAAATAAACAATATCACCATTTTTACTCAGTATTTAATTAAAGAACTATATTATGATCGAGCAAACACAAAATCTTTCTCTTACAACTCAAAGTAGTTGGAATTATTGGCAACAACAACTATCTGGCAATTTACCAGTTCTTGAGTTACCAAGCGATCGCCCTCGCACTTCTACAGTTGGCGGTAATTATGCTTCTCATTGTTTTTCCCTCGAAGCTAAGTCTCTTCAGCAGCTTGAAAAGTTAGCGATCGCGAGTAATACTTCCTTAGAGCAGATTTTGTTGGCGATTTTTCAGGTATTTCTTTATCGTTACACCAATCAAGAAGATTTAATCTTGCTAGCTTCTGGTTTGGGTCAAGCTGAGATTGAGAGTGAAAATCCAGTTATTTTAAGAACTAGCTTGAATGACGATCTTAGTTTTAGTGATTTTTTAACTCAAGTGGAGCAAAAAGTAGAAGAAGCTCTTAAGCACTTCTATCCTTTTGAATCATTAATTGAGAAATTATTACCAGATTTATCTGAAAATTATTTTAAAGTTTGGCTTGATTTCCTAACAGATGATCGCTCGATCTCTAAAAATACTAATTGTCAAGAATCATACGATTTAACTTTAGAAATTAGCCGTCAAAAAAGCTTATTAGTTAATTTTAAATATGATCGAGATTTATTTAATTCTGCAACCATCGATCGCTGGGCAAAACACTGGCAAACCTTGGCAACTCAGATCGCAGCGACACCAGAAAGAGCGATCTCTGAGATATCTTTGCTATCAGCAGCAGAACAAGAGCAATTACTATTTGAGTGGAATCAAACCCAGGTAGAATATCCCCAGGATAAACTCATTCATCAATTATTTGAGGCACAGGTAGAGCAAAATCCTGCTAAGGTAGCGATAGTCTTTGCAGAACAAGAATTAACTTATGGGGAATTAAACCAACGCGCCAATCAATTGGCTCATTATTTGCAAAACTTGGGAGTTAAACCAGAAACCCTGGTGGGAATTTGTATCGAAAGATCCCTAGAAATGGTGATTGGACTGGTAGCAATCCTTAAGGCTGGTGGTGCTTATGTCCCCATCGATCCTAACTACCCCGCAGATCGCTTGAGCTATATGCTGGAAGATTCCCAGGTATCGGTATTATTGAGCCAAGCATCTTTAGTTGCAACCTTACCACCACATCAAGCACGGGTAATTTGTTTGGATCGAGACTGGTCAACCATTGCCCAATACAGTCAGGAAAATCCGAACGTAGGTCTTAATTGGGAGAATCTGGCTTATGTCATCTATACCTCTGGTTCGACTGGTAAACCAAAAGGAGTGATGAATACCCATTTTGGGATTCATAACCGCTTGCGCTGGATGCAGGAGACATACCAATTAGATACAAGCGATCGCGTGTTGCAAAAAACCCCTTTTAGTTTTGATGTCTCGGTGTGGGAATTTTTCTGGACGTTGATGAGCGGGGCTAGTATTGTAGTAGCTAAACCCGAAGGACATAGAGATAGTGGCTATTTAGTAGATTTGATCGAACGGGAAGGAGTTACTACCCTGCACTTTGTCCCTTCCATGCTGCAAGTATTTCTGCAAGAATCCCATTTAGAACGATGTCATTCTCTCAGACGAGTCTTTTGTAGTGGTGAAGCTTTGCCTTTTGAATTGACCCAACGGTTTTTCGCTCATTTAAACTGCGAACTACACAATCTTTATGGACCAACCGAAGCAGCGATCGACGTTACTTTTTGGCAGTGTAAGCCCGAAGACGAACTACAGATCGTTCCCATTGGTCGTCCCATCGCCAATACCCAGACCTATATTTTAGACAAGCATTTTCAACCAGTCCCTGTGGGCGTATTAGGAGAACTATATCTAGGCGGAGATAATTTGGCTCGTGGATATCTCAATCGTCCCGAACTAACCGCAGAAAAGTTTATTTCTAATCCTTTACCCAACCCAGTATCCCCCAGACTATACAAAACAGGAGACTTAGCTCGCTATCGCAGTGATGGTAATATTGAATTTTTGGGGCGCATCGACCATCAGGTTAAGTTGCGGGGTTTTCGGATTGAGTTAGGGGAAATTGAAGCGGTACTCGATGCCCATCCTCAGATCGACCAGACAGTAGTTTTGGCAACCGATGACTTAGCGGGGAACAAACAATTGGTGGCATATATTGCTACTAATTATGCTCCTAGCACCAGTCAACTTCGGGAATTTCTAGCTGCTAAGTTACCTGAATATATGATTCCCAGTGTCTTTGTAGCTCTAGATAGTATTCCCTTAACTCCCAACGGTAAAGTGGATCGTCGTGCTTTGCCTGAACCAGATATTCGTCAGCAAATCGAAAAATCCTATCAAGCACCCAGTACGGTAGAGGAAAAGCTGATTGCAGACATCTGGAAAGTCATTCTCAAGCTGGATAAGGTAAGTATTGACGATAATTTCTTTGAACTGGGGGGTAATTCCCTATTGGCGATGCAGATTATCTCGCGGATGCGCCAGGTATTAAATATCGATTTGCCTCTAAATACTTTATTTAACTTCCCCACTATCGCGGAATTAACCCAAGTTATCGCCCAACAAGCTCCCGAACAGGTAGCAGTAATAGAAAGGTGCGATTACCCTTCGGGTACGCTTCGCGATCGCTCTCAACTCTTGCCTCTCTCTTCTGCCGAACGCAGTTTGTGGTTTTTTGAAAAGTTACATCCTCAAAGTTCTGTCTATAACATTCCTTTGGTAATTAAACTACTAGGTACATTAGATATTGAGGTATTAGAGCAAAGCATCAATCAGTTAATCCAACGTCACGAAATTTTCCGTACTGCTTATCCCGAAGTTGATGGCGAACCCCAAAAAGTTATTGCCCCAGAGTTATCTTTAACCTTAGAAGTTATCGATCTCCAAAATTTACCTATTGACGCACGGGAAAGGGAAGCCAAGCAATTGGCACAACAGGAGGCAGGAAAACCCTTCGATCTGGGCGATCAATCTTTAATCCGCGCCAAATTATTATCTCTGCAAGAGAATCAATCCTGGCTGTTGATAACTTGTCATCATATTGTTTTTGATGGTTGGTCGATTCAAATTTTATTTAACGACTTAGCCAGTTACTACCACACTCTCAGAGATAATTCTACTGTCTCTCTGGAAGATTTAAAGATTCAATATATAGACTATGCCCACTGGCAACAACAATGGTTGCAAACAGATGAATACAGCCAACAACTAGACTATTGGCGGGAACAACTCAACGGTAGTGCGCCGTTGATGGAATTGCCTACAGATCGCCCTCGTTCTGCAGTACAAACCTACCAAGGCGATCGCTATTATTTCCAATTACCCTTGGAACTGAGTCAGGGACTTAATTCCCTCAGCCGTCAGGAGGGAGTGACTTTGTATATGACCCTTTTGGCTGCCTTTAAGATTCTACTAGCTCGCTATACTGGAGAGTCCGATATTATAGTTGGTTCGCCCTTTGCTAACCGTAATTCCGCAGAAACCGAGCAATTAATTGGCTTTTTCGTTAATACCTTAGTTTTACGCACCAATATTGAGGTAGATTTAAGTTTTAGAGAACTATTGAGCCGTATCCTAGAGGTGACATCGGGTGCTTATGCTCATGGCAACCTACCCTTCGAGAAATTAGTCGAAGAACTGCAACCAGAACGGGACTTGAGTTACAATCCCCTGTTCCAAGTCATGTTTGCCCTGCAAAAACAACTACCCGTCCAGCAGTCTGTAGCGGGATTAACCTGGGAAGTCAGGGAAAACGGAGATCGCCATTGTGCCATGTTCGATCTAACTTTGGATTTGTTAGAAACCCCCACAGGCATCCAAGGACATTGGGAATATAACACTGCTTTATTCGATCCAGATACCATTGCTCGAATGCACGGTCATTGGCAAACCCTACTAGAGGGCATTGTGGCAAATCCCGCAGCCAAGATTACCCATTTACCCTTGTTAACTCCCACCGAAACCGAACAAACCTTAATTAATTGGAATCGACCTATAACAGATTTACCCCAAGGAAATCGCACTTTTAAAGAGCTATTTGAGGCGCAAGTAGAACTTACCCCCAATGCAGTGGCGGTAGAATTTCAACAGCAACAGCTAACCTATAGCGAACTAAACCAACGGGCCAATCAACTAGCCCATCATTTACAAACTCTAGGAGTAGTTGCAGAAGTATTAGTCGGTGTCTGCGTCGAAAGATCCCTAGAAATGATTGTGGGCTTGCTAGGTATTCTCAAAGCTGGTGGTGCTTATGTTCCCCTCGATCCCAAATATCCCCAAGAGCGTTTAGCTTATATGATGGAAGATGCCCGCATCGCGGTTTTATTAACCCAAAGCAAATGGCAAGATCGTTTACCAGCCACCCAAGCCCAGACAATTTTTCTCGATGGCGATTGGTCAGAATTTAGTAC